>Ga0114974_10000085_pt1 | contig 72895 bp, 63 predicted proteins | sample S_130206_EF_Meta_FD_87318 | JGI IMG/M metagenome (GOLD analysis project Ga0114974, IMG submission 87318) | Freshwater microbial communities from Lake Simoncouche, Canada to study carbon cycling - S_130206_EF_MetaG | ecosystem: Environmental > Aquatic > Freshwater > Lake | place: Lake...
ACAGCGCCCTCCGCGCCCTCCTCGGTGTTACGGAGGCCGACAAGGTGACGATCCTCAACCTCCAGCGCTCTCTCAAGGTCCACTACCTCAAGACCCCTACGCCCACCGCGTAAATGTTTGTTAGAATGTTTTAAAAATAAAAATCTTTAAAATACAGCTTGATAGCTCAGGTGGTTAGAGCGCTTGGCTCATAACCAAGAGGCCCCATGATCGAAGCATGGTCAAGCTAAAAAAATTAAATAACAACTATGGTTGCGTAGCTCATTCGGTAGAGCTTTTTGCTGTTAACAAAAGGGTAGTCGGATCAAAACCGACCGCGACCGCGATTGTAAAAACTTTAAAAAGTCTGTATCATATTGATACAGACTTTTTTATTTAAACTCTACTATCAATAGTATATATATAATATGTCTAAAACAAGATCCTATGATGATTACGTCAAAACATTTCTAGATTATAAATGTAACCTTCTTACAACAAAAGAAGAGTATGAAACTACTATAATAAAAATGCCATACAAGAAATTTAAAATAGAATACACATGCAAACATATTCAAGATAATGTATATTTTCATTCTTTTATAGGTAGAAATACATATAAAACGTGTAAATTATGTAGAGAAAAACCTGTAATGGCAAACGATGATTTAGATATAGAATTTACATCGATTCTGTTAGTTGAAAAATTAGTAAAAGATACATTTAAAGTAGTTCGATGTGTGGAATCTTGTAAAACTGATTTACTAATTAAACCAATTACCTGTTTAAAAGACGAATGGTTACCATTGCAAATAAAAGCTACTACAAAATCTGTTTATAATCAGTATAAATTTAATATAGATAGGGGGTATACAATTCAATCTTTATTGTGTGTATGCAACGAAGAGGAACGATTTTGGGGGTTTGAAAAGGTTCCATCTGTAAAACGGATTAATATAGGAATTGGTAAAAAGCATAAATATGTAGAGAGTGAAATTAAAAAGGAAGATCTATCCATTAAATTGCTTAAATTTTATGAATCTTCTAAAAAATATCCAGAAAAGGAGGTAAATATACCAGGAACACCAGAATCGTTAATGGAATACGAATATGCATTAAAACGTAAAGCGGCTATACCATCTCTTACATTTGAAGAACCGGAACGAAATCAACTCCCTCACGATTTTATTGTAAATAATAAAAAAGTTCAAGAAAAAACAAATAATGTTTATAGACCAAATAAATATACATTTAAATTACAAAAAGGTAATGGATTTATAGATAAAGTTAGAAAATATATAAATTATGAACTTTGTGACAATGAATTTTATTGGTTAAATCTGTATAAAACAGACATATTTTTTGTAATTCCATCAAATGTATTATTTGAGAGAGGATTTTTGCAAACAAAGGGCATGTCTAAAAATAGAAAATGTAATTTAATAATTAATTCAACTAATAAAAAAGAATGGTACAATGAATACCAGTTTAATTATAAAGATAGTGACCATACAAAATTAAGAGCTATGTTTTATTCTTAATTGCCGTATAAAAATTTTAAAAAGTCTGTATCATATTGATACAGACTTTTTTACATTTTAGCATCGATTGCTGCAATCAGACGGGCCTTTACAGCATCATTCTCTATAAACGCTGTAATGATCTCTTTGATAGTACGTCCAGATCGACCGCTTTTATACGATAAATCAAGACCTGATTCAATTAGTTGCATGGCAACCCTTTCAAGTTGGTTGTAACATGCCATTTCAAAGACAGAGGATTCAAAGGAAAGAATGTAATGTACTTTATTTACATCAGCACCATTTCGAATCGCTGTCAATGCATCTTCTTCATTCTTCTTTCCAATTGCTTCCCAAAGTTGTTGATCGGCAAAAGGAAGAAGATTAGCTTCTATAATAATATTGGATAAAACTTTTGACATGGTGTTAGTTATATATGTATTTTATAGTATAGACTCTTTCATTTTTTATCACAAGCTTCTATAGAATGGAAGCCGTCAAACTCCTCGTGTTGGCAGGAATCTTCTTCGCGTTAACACCAGGTATTTTGGTGAAAGTTCCCTCCGGTGGATCGGTTTTGAAAGTAGCAGCCGCCCATGCTATCCTGTTTGGACTTGTCTATCTTGTAGGAACCTATTTTTTCAAATCGCTGGAAGGGTTTGTACCACGTCTTACACTTGCTGCAAATATAACTACGTTTTATCCATCTGGAATAACAGCTGCTGCTGATCGTAATGGATACTCTCTTTTATATATGCCTAATGTTGGTCTTCTACCATCATTTGCTTTTCCACAATTTACATTACCTAAATGCAATGCAGGTTCTGTTATAGATATAACAAAAGCAAGATCTCCGAGTGGACCTTTTCCATGTATTCCGATTCCATCTCAATATGTATTACCTTCAGTTCCTGCTGCATCCGTCGCTAAAACTCCAAATGGCGGTGGTGTGTTAAATGGAAATGCAATTTTTAGTATAAGTAAATTATTTACTACGCAAAAGATGGTATTACCTTATTGTCCTGCAGGATATGTATATGATCTAACTAAACGAGCGTGTGTAGTAGCTCCTACAACAGCCGTTTCATACATAAATGGTACACCTAATCTTCCTCCCTCCCCCTATGCCTAATATCTGTAAAAATATAAAAAAGCCAGTATCAACTTGATACTGGCTTTTTTACGTTGTATAAAATGGAACAGAAACAAAACCCTTTAGAAATGGCAAAACCATCCGCGGATCTATCCGAAGCCGTTCGCCACTGGGTTCATTTTGATAACCTGGCCGAAACCTTGAACAAACAAGTGATGAATGCTCGAACCAAACGTTCTGAATATGAGAAGAAGACATTAACCTTATTGGATGGAATGAATCTTCCAAATGTATCGATGGAAGTTCATGGAGCCACTCTTACACGAAGTGTAAAATCAGAATCAGAACAACTCTCCTGGAGTTTTCTCGAAAAACAATTGCATTCTTATTTTGCAAGTAAAAAACAACCAGATCAGACCCAACCCATGTTAGAGTTTCTTCAAAAAGCAAGGACCATTAAAACATCTGAATATTTGAAGAAAACATCTCCTAAAAAAGAATAATTGCGGAATCTTTTTTTTTTTAAAAACTCCGATCTTTTCAAACATCTCTTCTAGTATTCAATGAATAATCCAACCACGGATCATCTTTATAGACAAATTACAAAATGGTTTCATGAATCAGGAGCCATTGATTCAGTGTACCATCTTTATAGTAAATTTCTTCGTTATATACAAATTAAAAAACTAAAGTTAGATGGATTTGAAAAATCTCTATGGTTCTCTCTCTGCAGAGCAACCTGCACCTTACGGAAAGCCTACCTTCTTCAGTTTAAAAAAGGAATAACACGAAATTACTCTTCTTCACGTCCACAGGGATGGAAAGAAGAGTACGAAGAGTATTGGAATTTAATACTTGAAGATCTTTTCTCTGAATCTATTCTAAATTCATTCTTTGAACCAGAAGAGGAAGAATGGGAACAAGAGGTTCGAAATTGGAGAGAAGTGATCAGTTGTTTTTTACCAGATTATATTTGTCCCACCTTTGAACTCTTAGAACAATATGGATATATTGTACACGAAAATGATGAATGGATACCCTATGAAGAAAAGACAGATGATTGGTACGATATTTAACGCCTTCTGCGATAGGAACGCTTCCGTGTCCTACGTTTTCCACCATTCATACGACTGCTGACACCAGTAATTGCGGGTCCTGCAGGTGCTAAACTATTTCTGCCATTTGCTGAACTATTTCTACCATTTGCTGAACGATTTCTACCATTTGCAGCAGGTGCAGGAGCAGGAGCAGCAGCAGCAGGAGCAGGAGCAGGAGCAGGAGCAGCAGCACCAAATGGATTCATCTTACTAAAATTCGGCAGCATAGATGTACCAGATGCAGCAGGTGTACCAGGTGTACCAGGTGTACCAGATTTTGAAGCAGCGCCTCCCATTTCTATTCTATCCTTATCTTTTCTAAATCACGTTGAAAAACAGGTTCCAGTATCGGAGCCACTTTTACAATTGGAACCAAAGATAAATGAGAAATTTCACTGTCTCCTCCACTTCGTTGAAGAAGCAGTTCTTCCAATGTCTCGGGAAAGGATAAATACAAGGGACTCACCAATCCAAGACTCTTACACAGATGTAAGAGTCGTGTAAGATCTTTGAATGAATAAACATAGACAATGTAGTTTGAATATCCTAACATAGTTTCGGGACTTGAAAATGCGATACAAAGAGATTCTAGTATTGAACGAGTCACAACAGATAGACCAAATAATTCTTCTAACACCTCTCGAAACGCAGTTTCTTGAGGTGTTCGATCAGAAGCTTCCCTCTTTCCTCCAAGACCGGAAAGACATGTTTTCTGGGGATGATATCCCGCCAAGGCAATTCTTCGATTTGTAAATAATACTCCTGCTCCATTGTACTCCATTTTATAAAAATATAGGAAGAATTGTTTAAGATGAACTCCAGTTAGATCCATTCCAGGGATCCACTGTAGTTGTATCAAGTTGATCGCGAAACTTTTGCACTTTCTTTTCAAATTCAATATCTTCAGCAGAAGGAGGCAACGCCATTTCATTGGGTGTAAGAGTGTTGGAAGCTGTAGAACTTGGTTTCATTCCGTAACAAGTAACACCAAATCGTAAGTCGGGATTGTCAAAGTAACCTCCATTGAGCCCCACCTTTCCACAAGAATCACGATGATTAATCGACCCCTTTTGCAATGAATCATAGGTAGATTGTTGGGTAGGAAAGACAGCCTGTTGACCCTGAATCCATCCATAACTGCACCAATTTGCACCCTTTTTGTAAGCATCGTTTACTTGTGATTCAGTTGCTAGATTGGCACCAAATGCTTTACAAACTGCAGCAGCATCCGAATAAGTATAAATGTTTTTACTAATATGAAAGACTTCTTCCCGTTTTGAAATATGAGATCCCACTTGGGTCAAAGGATCCGCCTCTGGTGGACCGGATGGATGATTTTCAGGAGAAATTGGAAGAGGTGTTTCTTCAGGAGCAACACTTGGAAATAACATATTCTTCACACTAAAAAACATGTTTTCTAAAAAAGTTTTAATAGGAATATAAAAATAAGTAAGGAGACCAAGTACAAGAAACATGGAAATAATTAAAATATAGTAAAAAGAATTAGTTCTTTGTTCAGGTGCTACTATATTTCTTACATTGGTAACTGCTATGTTTGCAGCATTTTTTACATTTGTTGCAACAGAATTCATCTTCTGTATGGAGCATCGCTTTTAAGAGGGAGCTCCAGCACCTCCCGCAGCACCTACTAGAGCTGCCTTATACGCAGGAAGTTCAGTTGTAAAGAAGGAATCATATGTGGGATCTGAGGTAGCAAAGATAATATAAGAATTATTTGTAACAACATCTTCCCTTAGAATTTCTTCTGCAGGAATATCATCATTGAATTCAAACCATTTATCTCCTTGACGAGCACGTGCATAATAATGTCCACTGTCGGGAGTTCGTCCCTGGTGTTCAATCACAGCATAGGTTCTATATCGTGGAGGAAGTGTTTTGAAAGGAGATTCAGGAAAGGCACTAAAAGGTTCCAGATTTAAATCATCCAAATTCCATAGAATTCCTCCAGTAACTTTATGACTCCTTTCTGTCATTGGATTTATCATATATCGTTTCAATTCAATGCTAATGTATTCAGGAAATCGTGAAATTCGATTGCGCTTAATACCGGTTGCTAATTTGTAGCAATCTCGGCAACACTTGCCATTGCGAGGAGCATGAGCTTTCACACAGGCTTCGTACACTTTATCACGTAATTTACATTTGTCACAGTAATAATCATCCACCAGTTCATCATTAAATTGATCTGCAATACAGTCTAGAAGGGAAGGAGCGGTTGCTCCATGAATATCCGATCCAGGAATAGCTAGTGGGAGCATCTCCCACGATTCATAATTTTCGGAACTTACCGTTTTGCAATTTGTACAAATTGTAATAATTTGAGTTTGTCCATGAAATTTATCAGCAATCTCTGAATATCCCTTTTCAATCCCCTTTTCAACATCAGATTCACTTTTCGTATACATCTTTATAAATGCTTCTAGAGAATGCGTCTGACGCATAATAATTGCTGAATCACCTGATCCAGGCGTAATTTCCATTATGAAACGTGTCGAAAGATATGAATGAAGCACGTCCAATAAATATCGCGATACTTCAGCAGAACATAATTGAATTCCACGTCGATACCGAATGTTTCGATGCCCCTTTACAGAAGCTTCAAATGCATCTATAAATTTATCAGGTCGAATCGAAAGAACCTCTCCACGAAATCGTACTGCATGAGGCTTTGCCGTTAAGGCCATCGTAAATACATTATGCAATTCCTTTGCAATAGCTTCACCCCTCTTGTCATAATGAACAAAAGGCTTCCAGAAATGTTTCCAAAGAATGGGTGTGTGAAGCATTGCCTGAAGCACTGCATTCATAAAACACGTGTTTCCAATATTTTGTATACCTACTTTCTCCATCGTATGAGACATTGTATATATTTCTATATTGTTAAAAGACCTTTAGGGCATCAATTTTTAGCGGTAATAAGAGGGGGAGCAAAGCTCCCCCTCCTATTGTCCGTCAAATAATTCCTTAGGAACCACCATCCCGTGAAACGGGATGGTGGTTTGAAGCAATTTTTAGCGGTAAATTTTAGCGGTAACAAATATTTAAACAGTATTCTATAGAATAGATAAAATGGATCGATATAGGCGACACTATGGATACGCATTGTTAGATGATATCCATAATCTATTTCCAGATCTACTTTATCGAGAAGGAACCCTATCTCCAGAATTTCAATATATTCGAAATCAAACACGTACCCTTTTTCCAATTCGTTATATGCAAGGAACTTTAGAATATCAAACCGTGCATTCTATAGATCCACTTCAGTATGTAATTGCATTTTTGCAACCCAGCCGAAGAGACGGACTCCATGAACTTCTATCCATGTTAGAAGAGCTAGAACCCGTTGTGGTTCGTCCAACCCCTGAACAAATTACTAGGGCTACCTCCATCACTCCTCATACAGAAGTAGAAGTTTCTGCTATTTGTGCAATTTGTCAAGATCACGCCTGTCCAGAAAGTACAACCGATTGGAGAGAGATTGAATCATGTGGACATCTGTATCATAAAAAATGTATTGATCGATGGTTTGAAACAAGTGTTAAATGTCCTATCTGCCGTATCGATATTCGAGAAGCTAGAGAAACTAGAGAAACTTGAACTTATCATTTGAATCTATTTGAGGTGAAACAGCTCCTCCCTCCTTTCGTTGACGTAATCCCTCCTTTGAAATGTTTTGTTTGTAAGTTTCAAACTCCTTTTCTGTTGTAACAAGACTTTGAGTTTGAGGAGAGAAATAATTTTTAATTGCTATTGCAACATAATCAATTCCGTATTTTGCAGGATGATACTTCTTTTCTCCAACAACATTCACTCGACAAGAGTACGATGTTAGAGTCAAGAGAAAGAGCAAAACTCCTACACCCAAAAGCAAAATTCCAATCTCCAGAAAGGATACCATGGTATATTAAAAATATACAATGGTATTTAAAAATTAATCAATTTTATAAGAATCTATTTTAAGAAACTTAGAATTGATTTTTGTCCACGTCGTTCCATCGTTTCAGGGGCCTGTGCGGCCTCTACTAAAAGTTTTCCAAAGAGTAAGGACTCGGCAAGAGATTCTCGCGCTGCTACAGGATCCTTGGCTTTCACCGTAGCTGCTAATGCTACTTTCGTCACACCAGGTAACTTTTCTACCTCCAATCCAAAGACCTGTGCAACAGGTTTTGCAATTTGATTGGTTATATAAAAGGGATAATCAATCTTTAGTTTCTTTTCTTTGATGTAAGAGGGCGTCTCAATCCGATCTCCTTGCAACTTAGAAGGAGTTTCCCCAGGAGGCGGAAGAATGTACACAAAAGGAATCCGCTCCGTCGTAGACGGTGCATTGCCTGGATCCCGTTCTGCAATTCGATTTGCCAACATCTTGTGCGCCGGTACCAATTTGTATTCTGATTTCAAGGATTTTGTAATGGTCAATTTGCTCATAGGAAGTTTCTCCTGCAATAACGCTTTAGCAGTCTCCTGCACAAATGTAAAAGCAGATCGAATTCCTTGCGTGGGATCCAAGATGCGATCAATCGCCCCTCCATAAATATATTTTACTATGGGCGCATTGTCGCGACGCTTCATCACAATCCCCATCGCCTTGCGGTGGAAATCATCCAAATCTCCTTCACTCATATCCCCCACATATCGCTTTTTACTCAGAAGACAGAAAGTGCGAAAGATTTTATCAAATTCAAAGTCATGCGGCGCCCTCAAACATCCCGTCACCAGTTTTCCAGCCTCTTCCGTTAGAGATTTGGCTGCCGCTAAGGCCGCTGCACCATGCAATAATTCTCCTGTTATAGGATCTTTGGGGTTGAATGAGATGAAGACAGAATCTGTATTATGAACTATCAATCCTTCTGGACCGGCTTGAAAGTGATGATTTTCTGTTGTAAGATCATATACAATTGGTTTTTCAAAGGTATCAATTAAAACAACTCCTTTCACAGCATCACCATATGTAAATTTACTAGAAAGCAATAGAACCTCCATATCATATTTTAATAACATAGAAATTTGTTCAGGTGTAATCATATCACCCTTTGATGTAAGAAGTGAATGATCCTCTGTAACATCAATATGTCCTTCTTGAGTATACACTCTATAAAGAGCTTTTGAAACTCGATGACGAATGATTCGATTAATACGAGTCCACCCATCTTCAGTCCAACTTTCACATTCTGTTAATTCATAAGCTTCTTTGTCGCCATATGTTATCCAGTTTCCAGACTCTAACAATTCAAGTTCTTGAATGGGTAAAGTAATATCTTTTCCTTGATGACGAACTAGTATTGGCGTGTCGCCCGTAACAGAATCACCATAAACATATTCTGCACAGCAGCGTGGATCTTTTCCAGCAGTTTTACAACCTACAGCAGTTACCTCAGCACCATACACCCTCTCAATGCAATCTTTGGCAAACATTAATTGCCGACGACCGTAGGCCGTCGTAGACGCCGCCAATTCTTGCCGACGAACTTTAAAGGTATTTGAACCCAATTGTCCGTACAAGGAATTTGCTGTTAGCTTGTAGGCTAATTGTTTGGCATCCAATAGAGCCCGTTTGAATTCATCAGGCTCTTTCTCGGCCTCTTTTCGGGCCGCTTTACGAGAGGACAATAACATCTTGAGAATTTTGGGAATCATCCCTTCGTTTCCAACCGTGTCACGCCCTTTGACAGGAACCTGAATGTACCGTGCAACACGAGTTCCCATCTTCACCTTGGGTGGATGTTTTAAAGAACTATCAGGATCCGGTACCAATAAATCATATTCAATGTCTACATACATAGCTCCTGGTAAGTTATCAAACTTGTCAGAGCCACCAATAATTCGTGTCACACTTCCTTTTGTTTCTTTTAATGAAATTAACGTGTCGTGACTAATGTTTTCACTAATAATAGTGGAAGGATATAGTGAAGAGAAGTCTAATGCTGTGACCGGTTGATCAATGTAAATACCTGTTTTGGGCTCTAACACAATTGCTCCTTCGTAAGAGGGATCGTCAGAGTCATCAGAACCGCGAGAAGCGGAAGGCAATACATGCATCAATTTATCCTCACTTCTGGCATATTTGAATATCAAAGATTCTATTTTAATGCCTTGTCCACGAGTAAAGATATATCCAACGGGAACGGAACAAACATTTGCCATTGCAAAAGCATTGTTTAAAACATCTAATTTATTAAATAATTCCATCACTAGATCACAATCTTGCAAACAATATTTAGCAATCATGGCTCGATCTTTGTTTGTACCTCGGTGAGAGTCAAAGATCTGTTGAGGAGTAATATCATCTTTTACCTGCGCCCATCGAACTGCTGCGGCTCCATGCTCTTCCAACATTGTTTTACCATCCTCCATTCGAACCATTAGAGCCTTGGGTTCTACCCCAATTACTTCACAGCGATCAATGACACGATCATTCTCCTCATCTAAGAGGGTAATAAATCGGCCAACTACAGTTCCCTTGGTTGACTTGGTGGCAAATCTAAATTCATCCTTTTTAATTTCTTCTACTTTTCCTAGAACAGCTCCACTTACAAATGTAGCAGAGACATTATCAAGACTGTAGGAATCTAATGAATGATTCTTTTTAATGTGATACATGAGATCAATCTGAAGACGACCGGTTGATTTTAATATATACATAGTATTATCCCCCATTGCAGCAGAGGAAAGTTCTTTCTTTTCTAAGGCTGCTTTAACGGTGGTTAATCGATTCCAGGATTTTAAACAGGATTCAATACCAAGTTCTTTGGCACGATACCATAGAAATCGTTCGTCAAAGCCAAATATATTGTAGCCAATCATAACATCTGGATCCGTTGTACCCACCCATTTGCTAAAGGATTTAATTAATGCAGATTCTTCAGAGAAGACATAGACATCAATAGGAACTTCTATTCCTGGAGGACGAACTGTATCACGATCACATCCTCCTAAGACCCATATATGTTTTTTTACAGGAGCTCCTTGACGATAAAGAACTACACCGATTTGAATAATTTGATCTCCTTCAATACTAGGCATAGCACATGTTAGAGTCTCTTCCAAGGCATCAATATCTTTTGATTTTAATGCAGCTATAATTTCTTTTTTTGATTCTGAAAGAAGTGAATCAATTGATACAGGAGGAGGAGATTTATTTTTTAAATGAATGGAACTCAATGGGTTTTCTGTAAGGAATGTTGAAGTAATAGCTTCACAAACTCCTTCATAGGTTGAAATCTTTTGTTCAATCAGTTCACGAGCTGGTTTTCGCCATGTCTTTTGTGGCAACGGAAAATCACCGTGTGCACTCATACACTCAATATCCCATGATGCTACCAATAAAGGAGCATGAAGATCACGTGTAAGAGGTGTTACTTTTTTCCAATCACATGTAACAAAGTGAGATGTATTCGCTTCAGTTGTATCAGCCATTCCAGCATCGGTCAGAGACATCCAACCAGCAGGAGAAAGATTCCGCTCATGAAAGAATCGCAATAAAGGATCCAAATTAGCTTCATATAGTTTTAATGTTATTTTAGGTCCTGCTACTCCAAAGAGTTTATAAGGAGAAAGTTCCATAGGAACGGACATGCGTCCAATTTTTCTATCTTTGGTAGGTTTCATCCAAAATAAATCAATGCAACGTCTCCATAAAGAGATGGATGGAAAATCAATTCGAATAAAATCAGAGAGAGCTTCTCCATTATAATCCCATAAAGTTTTATGGCGTTCATGGGTGAATGTCACACGTGAAGCTGCCGATGGATGGATGGACTCTAACATCCAAGAGGAGAATGTTTTTAGTTTACTAGGTGGTATCCCAGATGGAAGTTCCACTAAGAAAGAAGGACGATATCCTTCTACTTGTACACAAATTGATTTACCTTTTGCTGTAGAGCCAAAGAGAAGAATCTGATACTCACGTCTAGCATCCGTTTCATTCGGACCATCTTTGCGCTCTTCTTCGTCATCCCAAGAGTCTGCTTCGGATTCATCCTCTTTTTCTAAAAGAATATCGCGGCCAAAGGAATCCAAACATTCAAATTCCATTTTATACAGACCTTTCTATTTTATATAAGTCTTCATTTTTTAAGATACTTTCCGAGCTCATGAAGATCTTTTAATAAAGTTCCTCCTGATAAAAAAGATTTAATCTTCTTTCGTCGTCCTCCTCGCTGTTTAATCAATTCATTTTCCGTTTCAAATACATCTTTTGAAGTTAATACTCCAGTATGAATATTAATGTTCTTCGTTTTATTCTTCTTTTTAGCTCCCTCTTGAATTGCTTCTTTTGCCGCTTCCTTTTCTTCAGCCTCTTCAGCCTCTTCAGCTTTTTCAGTCTCTGCAGCCTTTGCAGCCTCTGCAGCCTTTTCAGCTTCTGCAGCCTCTGCAGCCTTTTCAGCTTCTTCAGCTTCTTCAGCTTCTTCAGCTTCTTCAGCCTCCGCAGCCTCTTTTGCATCAGTTTCAATTGATTCTTTTGAAAGAACTCTCCAATTTCTACGCAATTTGTTAGAACGATTTTTTCCAAACACGTTATTTGCACTCACGGGCTTTATCATTAAATTTTTTATCATTTCATTCTTATCTCGCATATTAGGGAGTGCATTGGTAGATTCACCGGATTCATTCTTGAATTCTTCAATGGTTCCATCGGGTTTAACTTTGATAACAGAAGGATACCCATTGATCTTGGCATTTGCAATATTTGGAATTTTTTCTTGCATGTCAAAATGAACTTTGGCCATGTTTGCATTTCGTCCCGGTAGATTTGCAAATTCATCCCAGGTAGGAAGATATTCGTGACAATGAGGACACCAATCAGCATAAATTAAAACAAGAGTAAACGGTGCTTGATTCATAAGAGAGTTTAGTTTTTCAACATCTTTCTCGGAGCGAACATCCAAGGTTCGTTTTGATTTTCGTGTACGACGCGACGAAGGCATCACTCTAATTGGCTTTTCGTTTTCATAATTGAGACTTTGCCCTTGAAAAAAGAAGTGAATAAGAACAGAGAGATGGATAGTTTTGATTCATTTATTGAAACAAATTTAATATATATTATATTGGGCACCATAGTAATTTATATACTAATTTTTCTACTTGCTAAAGATAAACTACCCGTTATATTTTTTGTAACTATTTTATTGGTTATAACTGTTGCAATTTTATTTATTATGATTCAAATGACAACGGTAGAAGATTTTACATCAGACCAAGTACCCGGTTGTTTTACAGATGCTACACGAGGATCGGATGGTAAGATTCACGTTCTACCGGGAGATAAGACCTTTGAAAACTTATCAGAATATGTAAGTGCTTTAGCGGATCAGTATTCAACTGGAAAGCTCTGCATCCCTCCTCAAGTCAAAGAATACAGATCTCCTGTGGAAGGTGTGTTAGGGGGGCTAGGAGTTGGTGCGATTGGCCCCAGTGGTGTCAATCAACAAAATGCGACACGCGTGGTAACTGAATCCGACGTAGATCGTCCTTGGGATACAACTCCCATCAATAGTGTGGATGACTATGATCGTACCAATGTGTATGAAAATGAACGAAATTCTCGCCATGGGGCCATGTCCACCGCCGTTATCAATGATTTGACAAATAAATACAAAACGGACTGGTCGCAGTTACCATTTAACTCGGAAGCCAAAGCGGCACAAGAAGATGTGTTTGTTGCGGGACGGTTGGATAATGTCTATCGCGAGGCAAAGAGTGGCGTGTTTTTCAAAAATATGATGGGCGATGGTCTCTTTCCACCCAATACAGATGAACGAGAACAGAATGAACGACGCATGTTAAACTCCTACAAACCTCCTGAAGTGGCAAAGAATGTGGAAGAAGAAGAAACATCTATGATTGGCAAACTGGTAAAAAAGTTATTTGGATCCAACAAAGAATATGAACCAGTTGTAGAAAAGACTGCAGATAATAACTGGGCGATTACAGAATTACGGCCTACCCCCCGCAAGGAGACATGGGCGGATGCTGATAACGGTACTTCCATTGATGAAGCAGTTCAACGGGGATGGATCCCCCCTCAGGCATCCATGCAGATTTTTGATCATGGAACATCGGATCCTTACTTTGCAAAGCAGGGAGTAGCGGATTATGATAATAACAGAGTGTTCAATTATCGTGATTTTAACAAATTTACACCAAATCTTGAAAGGCAGTTTGCCCCATCACTTCCAACACGAGATTGGTATTAAGTTTACATGAATAATATAGAATGTTTTAAACATATAGCATTATATAAGTAACAATGGTCCATTGGGTGTATGTTCTTGAATGCGAGGATGATTATTTATATGTTGGTGAAACAATAAGATTATTTAGAAGATTTAATGAACATTTACGAAGTCGTGGAGGTTCTAATACAATTAAACATAAACCAATTAAATTGATTGGATTGTATAAAGTAAATGAAAATCACTCATTTATGAGATATAGAAATACAATTAAATCAGGTGAATACAATAGATTTATTTTGGACGACTGGGAGAATGAAGGAGATAATCTTCTAATAGAAAATCATATCACAGAACGATTTTTATATGAGCGACGAGAAAATGATTCGTATGGAGGTGGATTAGAATGGTATAAGGTAAGAGGTGGTAAATACACACGAGAAACATTAGATGATACAGTTGCTATGTATAAGTGGGCAAGTGAAAAAGAAGGTAGAATGTGTCATGCAAGAAATCCAGTAGAATCTATACCAGTGGATACTATAGTTGATCGACCATTATGCAAATGTTATACTCCCTCTGAAGTTAAGTTAACTAAAGATAAAACTAAAATATATTTTGAATGTGCTTTAAAAAACGTATGGGGTGATTTCTGTTCAGACCTACAGGTGAATACTCCTTGTGATTTTCAGCAATTTTATACTGACGATAAAGATATGAAAGCACAATATGAAGTTGTAAAATCAAGGAGCAAGGAAAGTTGGATATCAAATATACCGTTATCGATGTATAAAATACATCCAGAACCATGTATATCGTGTAGTAAAACAGGATATTTAGCAATATTTAATAGCGGGACAAGGAGACTGTGTCAAACATGTATATTAACAAAATATGATTTGTTGAAAGAAAAATATAATACAAAAGATTTAATTTCCTTCTTATAAGTTTCAAATATTTTTAAAATATTTTTAAAATTGATATAAAGTTTATATCCATTTAACACGTAAATAAAATGGATCTTCCTGTTGTATTTGGTTTGCTAACAGCAGGAGTTTTATACAGTTGTTTACTATATTTAGTAAGTAAACAATATATGGAAGATAATCTACCTCACAAAGGATGGTTGTATAATCAATATTAACGATCTAATTTTACATTTTCGTTTTTTCAGTAGAATCAAAACATCTATACATAGAAATGGATGTTTTGATTGTAGGAGCAGGGCTCAGTGGAGCCACTTTGGCCGAACGATATGCCAATAAAGGCTATAAAGTCACCGTGATTGATCAGCGGAACCATGTGGGTGGAAATGTCTACGATTATGAAGATGAAGTCACTGGTATTCGTATGAATTTATACGGGGCTCATTTGTTTCATACAAATGATGAAGAAGTTTGGGCTTACATTCAGAAATTTGCAAAATGGATTCGATGGGATCACAAAGTCGTTGCTAAGATCGATAATACGACCTATGTTCCCATTCCGGTCAATGCAACAACCGTCAATCAACTTTGCGAAGCCAATCTGAAATCCGAGGAGGAGATGTTAGAGTGGTTGAAATTGAATCAAGTTTCTCCTCCCGTCATGGGATGTCCCAGCAATAGTGAAGAAATGGCCCTCTCTCGTGTTGGAAAAGATCTGTATGAAAAATTATTCCTTCCCTACACCATTAAACAATGGAATAAACATCCAAGAGAATTAGATCCTTCCGTTCTAGCTAGAATCCCAGTGCGATCTACTTTTGATGATCGTTACTTTGATGATAAATACCAAGCCCTTCCTCAAGATGGTTATACAAAGTTTGTAGAAGCTATGTTAACGCATCCAAATATTACAATTCATCTCAACACCTCATATGATCCTTCCATTCATCAACCCACCAAGTATTTATTTTATACAGGACCGATCGATTCTTATTTTAAAGGACTTCCAAAACTAGAATACAGATCGATTGAATTCGTAAAAGAATATAAACAATGTGAAGGAACGATTCTTCCGAATAGCGTGGTAAATGATCCCTCTCCTTCAACCCCCTACACCCGTACCGTAGAATACAAACATTTTTTACATCAATACTCTCCTTATACCGTATTGGTACACGAGAAGACAACTGATGTTGGAGAGCCGTATTATCCTGTACCGACTCCTGAAAATCAAAGAATCTACCAAATGTATCAAGAGTTAGCAAAAGAACATAATAAAACAAAGGAGGGAGCTAATATACACTTTGTTGGAAGGTTGGCCAATTATAAATATTTTAACATGGATGCTGCTATTCGAAATGCACTGGATGTTTTTTCGGATTTATAAAATTGGTTATTTGCTATAAAATTTATAAAGATACCCCGCGAAGCGGGATATCTTTATAAAATTGAAGTCAGTTTTTTAAACTATAGAATACGTCCTTCCTGGCCGCCATGGAACTCTTCTTCTGCGCACTTCCCGTGATTGCAAAAGGCATCATCCATGTTTGCACATCCTGGCCAGTTTCATGGCTTCTCTGGCTAGTCGGCCAGGTTCTCAGCCTCCCAGTCCTACTCTGGGACGGCTTCTGGTCCGGTCTCTACTTGTTGGTAGGGACCACCCTCCTCTTTCTCTGGTCCAACCTCTTCTCTTTTATAGGACTTGGCGTCCTTCTCTTTGGAGTGGTCATGTGTATTGGAGGGTTTGTAATCGCCCTTGAATCGCCTGACTACAACGACGGCTACTACACTCGAAAGAGTGGTTCGTGCCCCTAGCGTTCCCATTCTCTTAAAATAGTCATTGTTATCATAAATGAACTTTATTGTCACCACAACTATTTTTGAACCTAGTAAAGCGGTCAAACTTTTTGCCGATCTATCCGGTTGGCAGTTGATCGTTGTCGGTGATAAGAAAACTCCCCACGACTCCTACCGCGCTATGCCCAATCTACTCTACTTGGATCCTGAGTACCAAGAGACACACTACAAAGAACTGAGTGATCTCTTGGGTTGGAATTGCATCCAGCGGAGAAACATTGGCTACATTGAGGCCTATCGCAGGGGGGCCACCATCATTGCCAGTGTTGACGATGATAATGTACCGAAGGCTGGATGGGGCAACAGTCTCCTCCTAGGAGTTCCTCAGCCGATTGTGTGCCACACTCCAACCGATGTATCCGTATTTGACCCCCTTTCGGCCACCAATCACAAAGAGTTGTGGCATCGTGGCTACCCGTTGGATATGATCCTCAAAAAGAATTCACTCACCTCTGAAACAATGATTACAAAGCCAACCATTCAAGCTAATTTCTGGGATGGGGATCCTGATGTCGATGCTATTTCTCGTCTCACGGTGGCCCCCGTTTGTAAATTCAATGATGAGTGTTTTCCATTTTGTGGATCGGTCATCAGCCCTTTTAACAGTCAAAATACTTTTTTTACACGTGATGCCATGAAGGATTATTTCTTGTTTCCACAGGTGGGACGTATGGATGATATTTGGGGATCGTATTATGCTCAGGCTAAGGGGCACACCGTAGTCTATGACAAGGCTACGGTGGTGCAGGAACGGAATGAACATGATTATTTAGTTGATTTTTCAAAAGAAGTTCCAGGCTATCTGAATAATTCAAAACTCATTAACGCTCTGGCGACGGATCCAGAAGCGATTCAACGCTTTGTTCCTGAGCAATCCTACCAGGCCTTAAAGGCGTATCAGAAGTTATTTACATAAAATAGAATGAGTGGACTACCAATTGGAACAATTGTTAATGTACATCGTCCAGATCTAATAGATCCTAAATATAAAATTGCAGTTATTGAAAAACATACATTTACAGGAGATAAACAGAATCCATGTGCAGGAAGCAAGGGAGATATTATTAGATTTTTATTTCATACTGGTATTGAAGGATTTCCATATACAGATGTTGTATATCGAGAGGGAGGTGTTGAAAATGGTAGAAATATTTTAAATTCAAAAATAGGACGGCTTACTCCAGCGGATGAAGCCCATTCGCTTGTTTTTAATATTATTCTTGAAATAAGAGATGATTTAGAGGATATGTCTATGGACCATAATTTATCAAATAGTGAATATTCACAAGAGACAATAATAGAAATGGAGACGTTTAATTCTGTCCTAAATCGATTAGAGGCTATTGTAATTCATCCAGTGTTTTCTAAAAAAGATGCTCAAGAAGTTATTGACAATTTACTTCGTATACAACCATATTTGTTAGAGTAGCATAGAAAGAACAATTTTCCAATTTTCTAACTGCGTAGCACGGTGACGCTCATTCTCCACCTTCATACGATCACTAACCACTTGAAGATTTGTAGTTTTCAATTTTGCAAAAAGATCAGCCGGTGAATCCCAATAAATAACATTTTCTTTGGTATTAAAATAGGCATATTGAAGCCAATATTCTTTATCCTCTTTTTTGAGGGAGTTAGGACTGTACCGATGGGGAGAGTCTGGGTGAGGGGTATCAATCCGTTTCATTTCGTCCAACGGTCCATACAATGGAAAAATACTAACATCATTCATTAATCCTGTTTCGAGTAGAAGACGAATTGTAGGAACAAACATAGGAATATTCGATTCATAAAGTTCAATCATAGAAATGGAAAAGACGGAATAGGGGAAGAGAACGGTTGCCGGATGATTCATCAGATCATAATAAGTATATTTGGGATAGATGTCTTTTACATTGCAAAAGGTGAAGTCTCCTTTCGCCAGTTCATTCATTTGCGCCACGGATGCAAAGGGGAGGACGGAGGAGGCATGAACGGGCGAAATGAGAATCTCTTTGCGAGTTGGTTTGTAGATCAAGTCGCGAGGAAGATGAAAACAAGCAACCTCTAGTTGAATGGGAGTAATTCCAGTATAATGTTTAATATATTCAGTATCATATTTGGACATAGAGCAGAGAAGAATTTCTTTCTTTTCTACACGTTCTACCAAGTTTTTTACAAAGGTAAGATCATGACGAGTATGAATATGAAGACGATGACCACAATTTAGAATCTTTGGTTTTTTGAAGGCTATATTCTTGTAAAGATCAATTGCTTTGGGAGGAAAACTGACGACAACTGTGTCAAACTCTCCTACCGACTCTAGCACGGGTTGAATATTATGTGCAGGAATTATTTTTTTAGAAATGGGAGTTAAATCTTGCTTTTTAGAGTCTTCAATCAGAAATTGATGACCCGAAAAACTATTAATAACAGCGGTATGACCTAGTTCGGTGAGGAGAGCCTGTTGCCACAGTTGGCAACCGGCATGGTAATCGCTGATCAAGACTTTCATCCGAATCGATATATAATGTAAGGGGGGACGGGAAGTTTAAATGCTTCATGCATGTTGGCTAAAAACGCCTGAATGGGAGGAGGAATAAAGGCTAGATAGGGCTCGAGTGAAAAGAAGTTGAGATAACTAAAGAGTTTTTCTGCCATATCGGGTTCATAGCCACGGCAAGAGCAAAGCATTTGACAATATAACAATTTATCTTTATTAGAATGATTCACCATGTTAGAGTTGATGCAAGATTGATCCAATAGTTTCCAAGAGAGGGATGTTTTTACAAGATGCTGATTGGTGACCAGCTGATCATGAGTTCCTTCTCGGAGAACTTCTTCACGAACTCCTTCCCAAAATTTGCAAACTTCTTCTGTGCATTTAAGAAGATTCAAACCAATATTAGCCCTTGCATCCGTAAACGTTTCTTGAAGAAAATACATATCGTTTCCTTCTTTGATGGATTCATTCAACTTGTCGGCAATTCCAGGCCTTACATAAATATCAGCATCACTGAATACAATATACTTTCCTTTGTGTTCGGTGAGGCGCATCCGTTCCAAAAGAAGATCTAGTTTGAGAACACAACCGGACCAATGATGTTGTCCCTTGGCCTTGTAAAGTTCTTTATCAAAGTGAGATTGATCTAGATAAATTGGATGGAGTTGTACATCCTTATCGGTAAAGGTGGATTGAATAATTCGGTGAAAAACTTCAAATTTAGGACTCCACATATAATACCAGGATAGAGGGGGCTGCAGTGTTTGCATTTCTTACCCATAATTTTATTTTATTACGGCTTTACCGCTTTTCTTCAGTTGGAAACCAACAAGAGAAAAGAACTATATGCAAAGCTGCCTATGATTTTATTTATGGGTTCATAGGAAGTAGAGGGGGGGTTCTACGACCTGAAGTACCATTGCTATATTTGATTATTACTTTTGCCCCCTCTTAGGATATCGAATCTTAAATTGATATTTATACGCATAAAGAAATATTTCATAAAAGAAGTAGAGATGACGACAGAACGTTCGTACAATCCCTGGAATCTCGCCAATCGGGTTATACCCGATGGCGAGATTACACGTATTTTAACCACCTATGGGCTCAAAGAGAAACCGGCCAGTATGGAATTATTTCGTCAGGCTTGTATTCATCGAAGTTATGTTGATCGTCCAGAGGGTCCTTTGAGTTCTGCAGAAGAAGTTGTAGTTGTAGTTCCACGACCGGAAGGATGTATGCCCCTTTGTTTAGCGGATAATGAAGCTATTGAATTTGTTGGAGATTCATTACTTGGATGTGTAATAGCTTTGTATTTACATGAACGATATCCAGAAGCGGATGAAGGATTCTTGACACGGTTAAGGACGAGATTAGTGAACAATAAATCATTGGGTGAATTAGCAACACTTATTGGATTTGGAAAATGGATTGTCTTGAGTCGACATGTAGAACAGATGTGCAATGGAAGAAAGAATCTAAGGATCCTAGGATCGATGTTAGAGGCGTGGGTAGGGGCTATTTATTTGGATGCGGTGAAGAAGGATGCTGGTACAGCGTTTAAAAAAGTGCAAACATGGTTGATTACATTATTTGAAAAGGAAATTGATTTTACATCTTTGATTGCAGAGGATAATAATTTTAAAGATCAGTTACTACGATTATATCAATCTAGATTTCATCAACCTCCTAAGTACAAGGAAGTTGCTATTGTGGGACCCTTGCATGATCGTACTTTTACAATGGGGGTATTGAATCCAGATGGAAGCGTCCTAGTAACGGCTACCTCTCGCAACAAACGAGTGGCGGAACAGGAAGCTTCACGATTGGCATTGCAGATGTTAGAGGTGGAGGAATAGGAGGAAAATATCTTGTTGATATTTTCCTCTTTGTTATTTAGAATGCCCCCGCCCAGATTCAAGGCACCTCTTTCACGTGATAAGATGATTGTGGCACCCGATCCACCAGAACTAGCACATATGTTAGAAACATATACAGCTGTACAACCCTTTGGACAGGAAGTCAAACCAGAGGCAACGATTGCAAAAGAAGCAACGGTTGCAAAAGAAGCAACGGTTGCAAAAGAAGCAACAGTTGCAAAAGATGCAACGGTTGCAAAAGAAGCAACGGTTGCAAAAGATGCAAAAGAAGCAACGGTTGCAAAAGAAGCAAAAGAAGCAACGGTTGCAAAAGATGCAAAAGAGGCAACGGTTGCAAAAGATGCAAAAGAAGCAACGGTTGCAAAAGATGCAAAAGATGCAAAAGATGCAAAAGAGGCTACAGAACTAAATAAAACCAAAGAAGTAGTAAATAATAGCAAGGAATCAACAAAAGAAATATTAGATGTAAAAAAGGCACCAACTGGAATCCCTATAGTTCCACTGGTAAGTACAACTGCTCCTTCCAGTAATTTAGTTGAATTGGAATCTAAAATTAAAAAGGAGATTGAAAAGGATACTGTAGGTATTAAACTTACAACAACGGTTCCAACCACTCGACGTGCTTTTGCCAATTTTATGTTGCAGACATTTCGAGCTTATTATTTGAAAGAACGTCCCAAAGAGTTTGACCCCAAGGCCTGTGAATCCATTAAGTCGGCTTCAAAGGGGGAACAGAAGGCTTTCAAGTATCAACAGTTAATTCGAGATTACATGCAACGAGCTTCTCCTTTTCGTGGAATCCTAGTCAATCATGGGTTAGGGAGCGGAAAGAGTTGCACTTCAATTGCCGCCATGGAAGCGTTGATGTCGACGGGTCCTGTTATTATTATGACACCGGCATCCCTGCGTCCTAACTACATTGCTGAAATTCAAAAATGTGGACCCTTTCTTTTCAGAACCAACAATTTTTGGGAATTTATGCCAATTCCTTCTACGAAAGAAATTACACCTGAATTAGCCTTTTTACTAAATGTTATTAAATTATCAAGAACATTGATTGAACGGCGAAAGGGAGCTTGGGTTCCTATACCAGAGAAACCATCCAACTTTGAAACATTATCAGGATCAGATCAGGATGAAATTAGGAGTCAAATTGAAGCACATATTGAAGAACGATTTCAATTTATAAACTACAATGGATTACAAGGGGAAACTGTACGAGAGTGGGCGTGTAATACTCCACAGATGTTTGATGGAGCTACAGTTGTAATTGATGAAGTCCATAACTTGATTCGTATGATTAATAATAGTGATTTAGATAAACTATATAATGATCCTAAAAAACCAGAATTTCATTCCTATCCTAAAGCCGAAGCTAATTATATACCAGCGTATTGTAAAGTTCCTAAAAAATATAGTAGATCTTATTTACTTTATAGAATGTTATGCAATGCAGTAGGAGCTAAGATAATTGCATTATCTGCAACACCTATCATTAATTTTCCACAGGAGATTGGAATTTTAGCAAACTTATTAGGAGGAGATATACGAATTATAAAAGCATCTATTCCATTGGGAGAAAAGGATGCAACTCTTAAAATTTTAGAAGGTCATCCAGAAATTGATTTTGTAGAAATAACGTCTGTACAGGATGGAGGAGCAGCAGAAGTTATTTTAACTCCTATTTCAAGTGGATTTAAGAAAGTACCAGAAGGACTTCTACGCGATGAATCGTTAGCGGGAGAGGAGGAGGAGATTCACAGAGAGCGAAATTTACCAGCTCTTTTTGAACGGTTAAAAAAAGAGATTCCCTCTCTGGGACCTCCTGTGTTTACCTGCACCACACGGTTGCCTGATTTACCAGAAAAATTTGAAGAAACATTTATTGATCCTATTAAATTTGAAGTTCGTCAAGATCGTAAATTCATTCTTATGTCTCGATTATCAGGTCTCATTTCTTATTATAAAGGTGAAGATCCAAATATGATGGCAAAAGCAAATCCAGATACAACGTTTGAATTAGATATGAGTAATTTACAACTGGGAGCTTATACAGAAATTCGTAAACAAGAGATTGATCAAGAGGGACGACAGTTTTCTTCTGCGGTAGGAGGTTCTGAAATGTATTCTTTAATTACTAAAAAAGTAAGTGCAACTTTTAAAATTTTTAGTCGAGCCGTTTGTAATTTTGCATTTCCAGAAGACATGGTACGACCACGACCAAGTCATGCAAAAAAGTTAGTAGATGTGGAAGTAGCTGAAGATCAATCATATGGACCAGATCCCTATAGAGGAGATACTTCGTATGTAAAAACAGAAAAACCTGTGCCTGAGGCAAAACCTGAGACACCGTCTGAGGATGTACCTGAAGACATAACCTATGAAACTAAAATTCAAGAAGCCATTGAAAAATTTAAAGAAAAAAAGGAAGAATATTTTTCAAAAGGAAAATTACAAAATTATAGTCCAAAATATCAAAAAATGCTAGATACATTACTTCCATCTCCTGGTCCAGTTCTAATCTATACTCAATTTATTACGTTAGAGGGCGTAACACTATTTAGCATGGCCTTAGAACAGCAACAAAATTATGGAGCTATGGAAATTGAAACAGATGGAAAAGGATCTTGGCGTCTTAAAGAATCTACTAAAACAGGTGGAAAACGTCCTCGCTACATCCAATATACTGGAAGTGTTACCAAAGAAAAACGAGATATTTTAAAAGCCATTTTTAATGCAGAATGGTCTAAAATGCCTTCTTCTTTAGCAGAAGAAGTAAAGGCCCTTGTAGGACAAGATCATAATCGTGATGGAATGATTGTAAAAGTCTTCATGATTACTCAATCCGGTGCAGAAGGGATTTCATTAAGTAATGTTCGGCAAGTCCATATAATGGAACCTTACTGGAACAAAGTGCGTACAGATCAAGTAAAAGGTCGTGCAATTCGTATCTGTTCTCATGCAGATCTTCCTCCTGAAGATCGTGTAGTAGATACTTTTTTTTATATTATGAAATTCAGTAAAGAACAGTTAGAAAAGGGAACTGTTATCCAAACATTTAAAATTAAAGATAAATCTCTCACCACCGATCAAACCATTTTACAAATTGCAGAATCAAAAGAACATCTCAATACATCTATATTAAATGTAATGAAAGCATCTGCCATTGATTGTGAATTAAATAAAAAGGAAAATGGATTTACACAAGCTTGTTACTGGTTTCCTCAAGATAAAGATCATCCTACGACCATGACTAAAAGTATGAAATATCTATTTCATCCTTTATTAGAAAAAGATATTGTAATTCAAGAAAGTACTATAAAAGCTTCTTAGCTCTCTTTTCAGCTAATCGAGCACTTCGACGTGGAGGCAGGAGCTTCTCCTCTTCCTTCTCCTCTTCCTTCTCTTCCCATTCAGGTTTCCATCGATAACAATCTTTTCCAATTTCATAAGTAATATCATAGCAAAGTGTAAAAGGAATTACCGATATAACGCATATACTAATACAAACATTTTCTGCAAATCGATCAATTTGATCATCCAAAGATCGTGGAATTATTTGATTCCATTTATTTGTAATATAATCAAACAAAGAACAAGTAATTGTTAGCATCCTAGGAATTATATATACTATATATGTATTCCTTAGATATTAAATTGTATCTATAATCCAATTCTACGCCGCTGCCTCCGCCGTGTTGCACCGAAAGGATACGTTCCTTTATTTTGTGCAGGATTATTTTTTGCAGGATTATTTTTTGGAGGATTATTTCTTGCAGGATTATTTTTTGGAGGATTATTTCTTGCAGGATTATTTCGTGTAAAATTTTTTTTAGGAACATTATTAAAATATATTTTTACATTTATATTTTTTGTAACAATTTGACTTCTTAATTCAGGCCATATGGCATCAATCAATGTAAGAGTGTCAAACATATTTGTTTCTCGATAAAAATTAATTAATACATTTAAAATATTAATAAGAGGTGCAGTTGAAATATCATATTGTTTATTTTCTTTAATATAATTAAGTATTCTAAGAGAGTATTTAGGAATTACAGATTTAATTGAATCTAATACTGTTTTCAATAAAGGTTTTAATTCTTTGTAGGATTGAATTTTAGAAGGAGTATTATAAAAATATCCCTTTTTATATTGTGTATCATTTTCAATAGCAGTTAAATATTCTACAAAAGGTAACTCTTTATTGTCATATGTAAATCTTTTTTTTTCTAATTCATTAATAACTTCTAAATTTAGAATTTTATCTTTTTTATATGATTTAATTGTATTTAATATGGATGTTATCATTTCATGAAATGAATTAATAATATCTTGAGGATCTTTAAATCCCATTCTAATTAATAATTATATTTTTAGCCATTGACAATAATCTCTGCAAAGCGGAGATTAATGCCGACGGCGTAAAATTGGACCTACGGTCCAATTTTAGCCATTGACATTAACGCCGAAGGCGTTAATGCCGACGGCGTAGAAGAATACCTAAGGTATTCTTCTAGCCATTGACATTAATCTCCGCTTCGCGGAGATTAATGCCTACGTGTACGATTGCGTTTGGATTTTGCTCCAAACGGGTAGCCCTTTCTACTACGCGCAGAACGACGTCCACCGGATTGTGCAGGGGGATCGGGACGACGAGGAGGTCCCTGTTTAGGAGCAGTTTCCTTTGCCGCATTTAAAATATGAGGAGGATCTGCAATCTTCTTACGCTGAATCTCCTGAGCTAATTCAGGATAAATGATATCCAAAAACTCGAGTGTATCAAATCCATCATAATAACGATAGTTAATAAGAAAGTTTAATAAATTTACTGATAGTTTATTAGAAATATCGTACCCATGTTCTGTTTCTAGAAACCGTTCTAGTTCTTTTGTAACTTCCTTTTTTCCAATTACATTACGAATGGCCGACATCAGTTTTACTAAAACTGTCTTTAACTGATCATCGTCACGAATCCTTGCACTAAAAATAAATCCCCTTCGGGTATCCTGTTCTAATTTGCTAATAAACCTCTCAAAACCATAGTATTTTCCCTCATACAGAATATCTTCCTTATTGAGTTGTTTAACAATGTTTAATACAATATAATCTGTTCGGGAAGCATCTTTTATTGTTGTATTTATCATATTCACCATTGTATGAAAAATCTCTACACGATCTTTATCCGTCCGAATATGAGACATGTTAGCATGAACGGGGGGCATTTCTATTTATACTTGTGTAAAAATATTTAAGGATGTCCCAATGCAATCTTTTACCGCATCCGCTTGGGCAAATGCATCCGTAGAATACATGGATCCAGCCAAAGTTCGGTAGGAGTTTTTAACGCTGCCCCAAGGAAGTCCTACAACCTTAGAATTATCGCGAGGATATTTAGCACCAGACGGTTGGCAACCAGCTTCACGGAAGGCGCGACCCAAACATTCAGGAGAAAAGGGACCCAATGCATCCTCCCCTACATCGCAAAGATTGATCTCTTCCCCACCAATCGCTAAATATCGGGCTGCCTGTCGAATTTGTTTGGATTTACCACTCACCATTGCATTACTTAGAGTTGTATATGCGGATAAAGCAGTACCAATAGAAAGAGATCCATACCCATACAAATCCGGGGTTAGAGTCACAACATTGGATTTAGAAAGAATATTCATGGCTACACGATCACTTTCAGTAGGAGAAGATCCACGAGCTATCATCTGGTAAAGAGATCCAGTCGGAGTGCAACCACGAGCAGACGCTAAGGCCAGTAAACATTCTCGGGTAAGTTTTCCATTGCGAGGTGCACAAATGGAAACAGGTGCAGGAGGAGTTGTCTCCCCTACAATATTTCCATTTGTATCCAGAATAGGTTCAGAAGGAGGTGCTATAGGAGAAGGACAAGAGCCTCCAGTAAAGGGTCGAGTACTACAAGATCCAGTATCATCAGTAGGATATTTAACACTTCCATCAGAATTTACTGGAACTGCATGACCCTGCGAGTCACACCATCCACAATCAGATGTAACAGCTTCACAAAGAGTAATCCGTTTACAAAGTTTAATATCTTCCATACGGGCTGCATCTTCTAAATTCCAGTACCATGTACCAGTAGGATGTTGGAGAGGAACATTACGATCAGCAGGACCTGCAATAGTTCCAAGGGTTCCAATACTGAGGCCATCAGGAACAAACCACCAACCACATCCACCTTTTGCGGTAGGTTCGCGTGTAAGTTGATTTGGATGCCGGGCTAATCGACATGTTTGTTCATCCTTCGAACGAAATTTAATCATCGGATCCTCTTGAAACTTTTTTGTATAATCAACTACAGATCCATCACTCGTATTCATAGCTTGATTTACTGCAGCAGTCGCTAATCCGGGATTGACATATACACTATTCAAGGGAGGTGTTGCTCGTTGTATTTTAACAAAAGTAGTTTGTTCAGAAGCTGAAAAACGTTCTACAATAGGAGAGGAGGTCAGCAGTATCAATAAAAGTAAACTAATGCAAAGACATCCAATCCAATATTTCATTCCCTATTTATACCTGGTAAAAGGTTGCATCGTTCTTATAAGTTGGATCATTTGATTTAGGATCTAATCTAAATCCAAATCCTGTATGACGTAAATATCGATCTGGATAGTTATAGGATTGTAAACTAAATCCTTTCGGATCTGCTAATCCTGCTACTCCGCGAAAAGATGAATCTTGCTTTTGAAGATCAGATCCATCAATCGCATTTGTATATAATATAAATCCTGAATGGCGAAACACTTGGTAGGGTTGATACGGCGGCCCCAATGAAATAGTTCTTGGTGCAATTCCTGTTGTCATTGACATCAAATTCATTCCATCTTCTAATCGAACTTGTTGATTCAATCCATTTGCAGTTATGGAACGATTCTTAAAATTTTTAGATCGAATAGCAATAGTATTATTATTCAAGGAAACCTCTTTTCTATAAAAGGTTGCGTCATTCTTATAAGTTGGATTAGTTGATGCGGGATCTAATCTAAATACGAATTCAGTATGGCGTAAGTAGTGATCAGGATAGTTATAGGATCGAAAACTAATTCCAGCAGGATCAGCAAGTCCCTTTACAATATAAAATGATGAATCTTGTTTTTGACCATCCGTACCATCAATTACACTGGTAGAAAGTATAAAATTAGAATGACGAAATACCTGATTGGGAAATCCAGGAGGGCTAAGTGTAACCGTACCATTTACAATTCCAGGACCAATTGAAACAACATATTTAGATTCGTCTAATCCAACCTGATTTCCAACTCCTTTTGTATTCATATATCGATTAGGAAAATTTTTAGATTGAAACATGAGATTTTTAGGAGCTACTGCCGGTGTAATTCCAAAACAAGCCGCTAATGTATCCTGAGATCCATTGTTATTGGCAAGTTGAAAAATACGATTAAAAAATCCTTGAATTCCTTCAATCGATCCATCAGTAGAAGAACTAATTTTCTGAACGGCCTTTGAATCTACACGTCCTCCTTTTATAGGCGCAATGGTTCCTCTGGGTGTGCAAGTTTGAAAGGGTGTTGCAGTTAACTGCTGTTTTGTAACACCATATTCTCCCTTACGAATACCGCTATAACGATCTCCAATGGAAACGTAGGTAGCTTTCAATGTTGATTTTTGTCCTCCTTCAAACCCTTCTTTTCCTGCATTACGATACAAAAAGTCCATACATTCAGGAGAAATAGGTGCTTCTTTGGGAACTAATCCTACCGATCCATCAGGCCCTGCTACAATTTCTTCACAAGGAGATGCTATCTCAAAACCAAACAGTTTCATGGCTGCTTGATTTACTACAACACGTGTAGCAAGAGCTCCACCAGGAAGTAATCCAGTTGTTGCAATACCATATAGTTCACTTACATAATTAGATATAGCATCTTCGGATCCTCTCTGCAATTCTTGAATGGCAGCGGCTCCTCCAATTGTGGGAGAAAGAGTTCCTTTAGCTCCATCCCCTCCTGCCGCTGTAAATAAACTAATTAAACAAGTTGCTGAATAGGGAGGCGTGGTACAGGGAGATACTTTTCCAGCAGTAAGAGAACTTCGTTGCGACAGTAATGGTTTTCCAGATATAGCTGAAATATCTTCTGAATATACAGGAGGCAAAAAAGTAGCAGGAACCGTACAACGAAATATAGCTGTTTGACTTGTTCCTGACCAAATCCAATATTGATTGGATAAAAATTTAGGAAACTCTGTAGCACGAGGGGAAGTAATTAATCCACTGTTAGAAAAACTTCCCAATCGTTTAGTATCAGTTGTAACAGTCTTTTCAAAAGGAATCGCTGTTTTATAAGCATTTGCAGGATCGTAGGTATTTTCCCACTGGGCTAAGAAACCGCGAACTCCACGTTGAATACGTCCAAACCGTGACTCACGTGCAGCAGGTTTCTCTGTAAAAGGAAATACAGTTGTATTAGTAGCACTATAATCATCATTGATAGAGGGTTTAATTCCAAAACAGGTTGCTCCTGCACGTTTATCTTCTGGACTCCATACATTTACTGCTTTTCCACCGCATCCTTCTCGTGCAATTTGAATTGGAAAACGAGGAGTTCCATTACTTACATGTGCAGCAAAACACCAATCCGCACCCGCAACATGAGCATTTTCAAGCTGAGCAATTGTTGCTAATTGTGTCCCTAAAGATCTGCATAAATCTGCTGCAGTATTTTGAGTTAAATTATATCCACCACGACTTACGGCGTATACTTCAGGTGTTCCCTTGGTATGTGTAGCAAACTCTTGTACAACCTCTACCTGCATTGAATCTCCTTCCACAACCGGTTCCCATGTTGTTACGACACTTTCTTTTACTTCATTCACTTCCATAGCTCCAATTTGTTTTCCACGGCTTCCATCAGATCCTACTCGATAAAGTGCAACTTTTGTAAGACCTGTTCCTCGAGGTATAATAAATCGTAAATTTACTAAAAAGGAACGCTTCTTTGTATCATAGACAAACGAGCCACCAGGTGTTGCTTGTGCACATTTAGCATCTATTATCGGTGCAGAAGGTCCACTCCATCCACCTGCAATTTCTGCATCCTTGCATTGCATTCGATTCACTCCTTTCACACAAGAGGCACGATCCAAAAAGAAATAACCAGGAGGACATCCTCCTGCTGTGGGCTGTGGATCCACCTTCATTGTAGAAGCAATTAACCTATCTTCATCACTTATGTATAAACCTCCTGCCCATTGACCGGGAGTCGTATCCAGTGATTTAGTACCATTCTTAATACAAACACCACAAACATTTGCAAACGATGGATCATCCAGCATAGCACATGTTCCAACCCCACTCTGTTTTTCACAAAAAGAAGCTTGTGCTGCAATAGCATTCCGTCCTGGAACGGATGCCGTAGTCGGTACTACTCCTACTTTGGAACCCGTAATACCATCCCCTCCAGGAGAAGGGATCGGTGTACTCATAGCAGCCTGAATCTGAGTATTCGTATTTGATCCAGTGGGATCTGTAACAGGAATGACACGATTTAAGGAATTTATAGTTTGAGTCGCTCCTAATGAATTATAACGGGATGCTACATCTTCCGTTGTAGCATCAAAACTTTCAGTTCCATACCCAAATTTATATTGCGATAGTAAAATAGCTAACGTAACGGCTACAATAGCCAATACGATTACTAAAAACATTCCCTACCTTTACATGACATTATCGGGACGAATATTGGAGGCCGAATCCATTTCCCGCGTGATAATTCGGAACACCATATGCACCTGACGGTTTGAATTAATAATTCGGGCAGTTGATTGCACCAATACTTTCAATGCATCCCCCAATGCGGTATCATTTCCAGCTCCTCCAAACGGATCCCGTGCTACAGAACCAGTCGTAGGATCCAGAAAACGAGATCTAATAATTATATAATTAGCATATCCCTGTGCATTCGGCCCATCCGTAATAGTACTACCCAGTAAAGAAGCAATACCAACTACCATGTGACCAGATGATTTATTGATATAGGCTGTAAAATCATCGGCAGCTCCTGTAGCTGCACCGGTTGCAACAACATTCTGAAGATAAACACGATCGTCTTCTCCAAAAGAGCTCTGAAGAAAATAGGTACTCGTCTGAAGAAAGATATAACCGTTTCCTGAAATATTATAAACACTGTTATTGGTAATACCAACTGGAACATTATTGCTCAAAAATACACCGGAAAGATCCAGAGCATCGTTGGAGGGGGAAAGAAGTTCTACAGAAGGACGTTCCAATCGAATGGATAGTTTCTGAAGAGAACCAAGCGGTGTAGGTTCATACACCCGCTGACATTTCAAAAACTTTGGAATCATACCCGTATACCCTGATCGATTCGTATTGCTACTGTTATTATCCGCTACCCATGTTGCATCATAATGAATCATAGCAAAAGTATTATTATCCTGATCAGGATTCGTGCTAAAACCATTGGTATTGAGCTCGGCAATGCGAACTGCAACATAGGGAAAGGAGAAGACATTGTAGACACGGGATGTATCGTAAGTAGGGGAGCCGGATGTACCGGTATTGCGTACAACAGCATCCAAGCCTTCGGTAGGAAGAATAGCTTTGACGAATTCAATGCGGACAATGTTTCGAAACCGTTGGTGCACAGCGGGACTGAGACCATATCCAAGACGAGTATTGCCTGGATTAAATCGGATGGAGAAGTTGTAGCGATTTTCACCATTGTCACGACTCCAATCGCGATCCAATGAACTTAAAAAAATATTAGTCTCTTTTTCAATGTATTTAACGACAGGTTCCTGAGGGATCACATAATCTTGCTGACGAAGGCCAAGAGAGGGAGGAGCAGGAGTGGGTTGGGGGGGAACAATAGGATCAACACTCACAGGAGGTGCTTCTTCACGAATCACTAATTTGGGAGGAATTGTTACAACAGGTGTTGTAATACCAAGAGCAGCAGCTTCTTCTTCACGCTGTTTCTGAATCTTTTGCATAAGTGTAACAGGATCTTCTGCAACTTCTAATGTATCTTGAGGGAGACGAAAGCCTGAGGGGGGGGCTCGTTCAGCAGCCATTGTAGAAAATCGATTATCCATCGTATCAAAAATACGATTAATATCTGATCGTTCGGCAAATTCAGGTAAAGTGGAGGCTGCTACAACCGCTTCTTGGGTGATTCGATTTGTTCCTACAACCATACCAGCCGCTTTCTTTTGTGAAATTCCTGTTGGAATTACTTCACTCTTCTTCAACCAAGCATCCATATTTATAGTTGTCTCTCGTACAACTTCCTGATTCAATCCTGTTAGAGGTTTGGAAGTTCCCTGCGCTCTTGCTACTTCATTCATGTAATGCTGCACCGTTTTCTGCAATCTCGTATCCGTTTTTTCATTAATAGCAGTCACACCAGTTTGCCGTGCATAATGCTGTCGCAGAAATCCAACCACACGGCCATAATTGCCGTTGCTTAGAAAGTCCGAACCGGAATTGCTCATTCTATTTGTTCTCTTTTAAAAAGATACCAACTAATACCGAGGCTTACACGCATACATTCTTAATAACTTCCTTGGAATCTGAACTCATAAATAACATTTTTCGAAATTTAATCATCGTATCATCATCAATTGCATTTTCACACACCTCCACAAAGGTTTTTCCTTTCAATAAACATAAAATACAATAAAGACAATACATTCCACATTCAGATTCCTTTCGTTGAAACTGGATATCATTGTATAATAAGGTTGTACAGCCTTGGAGACCGCATTCTTTCATAAAGGTGGCAATACGAGTGGGGGGACGCATCCCGTAGGAATCAAAATAATACATGGCTCCTTCATGGCCTTCTCCCGGAACATCAATATACGCACACATCCAATGGGATCCGGGTTGATCATGCTCATCCAAATTAAATACAATTCCAATCTTTCTAGTTCCTTTTGCATAGGCTTGAGCTAAATTTAATTTACATAGTTCATTTACTATACATTGTCCATATTCGTCTTTTTTTGCAAAATCAATAGGAACAGGACCAATAAATTCAAATTCGGGATGCGCCTCTTCGTATTGATTGAGTACATCTTCTATATTGTAAGAGTCTAGCCATTCGCGAGGATTTTTTTTCCAAGCTGCTGGACGTCCTGGACGAAACGCCCGTAATAAATTCTTTTTTTCCGATAAATCAATGGGAGCTTCTTTTACTAACTGATATTCATTCTGAGTTCCACCCCCCCGTGACATCTTTCGTGTCTTTCGATAAGACTGTTTAATTCGTTGAATTGCAGCTGATGATAAACAAGATTCTCCTGGTTTTTTATGAAGTGCTGGTGCACATTGCATAATTTTCTTACTAAATAAATATATTTTTATATATAGATTAGAATGAGTGATACTGGATTCAAATATACCTATTTTAATAATTTGTTTATTCCGATTATTCTTCTTGTACTAATTTTTATATTTATATTTATTATTATAGTCGTACCCTTTGATATAAAAGCATATACTGTAAATGCTGCATCTAATTCAGTATCATCTTTTCTAAAAGGATAGTGAATATTAGAATGCCACTACCGTAATATTCACTATCCTTTTCTAAAAGGATAGTGAATATTAGAATGACAGTGTCAATTGGATCAGCAACTGCATATGGACTCGGTATACTTGGTACACTTTCCCTTGGATCTATACAATTCTTTTTATCAAATTTAAAAACACCTACTGTAAATCCTCTGTATGGAACTACATCCACTCTTTTGTTAGTATATTCAATCGGTGCATCCTTACTTATGTATGCTATGATGGTATATTTATTTACAGCCTTTCCTAACTATGCGCCTATGTTTATTTTATCATTTAATGCATTCTTACTGTTTCTTTCTATGTTGACACTTTTTTTGAATCCCTGGAAAGTAAAAGCTAGAAAACAGGGGGCTTCCGGTATTTTTGAAGATCCTGCATTTCTTTCTATAGCTGGTACATCTATTGCAATTCCAGTTTTATTCATTTTTATGTTACGATATCTTAAAAACTCACAGAATATAGGATTGTTTCTTATTTTGCTTAATACATTAGTTATACCTTTCTTTTTTTTAACATCTGGTATGATTAATTCATTTGCATTAAATAATTTTACATATAATTTCTAATTTATATCCTAATTTTAGAATGCCTGAAACGGATCTTAATTTTTATGAAAAATACTCACCACATGTATATTTTATGATTTTTTTAATTATAGCTGGTATTGGTGTATCTCTCGGTTTGATTGTAATTCCAACTGAATCTACAGAAGAAAATAGACCTTTGTTATGGGGAATTTTGGGTGCAAATCTTTTATTTTCATTTGCTATATTTCTTATTATTTATTCTTATAATGAAACATTAAAACAAAATATATTTCATATATCTATTGCACTTACATGTTTAATTGCACTTCCTACAACTCTTTATGGTCTAGGTGTTAGTTCTATTCTTTTTAGTAATTAGTACCAAATTTAATGCTTAAACTTGATGGTAAGTATATTCTTCAAATGGCAACCTTGGCAGTTCCATGGTTATTAGTAGGTCCGGCAGGAAGTGGAAAAATACGATTGGCTCGTTCATGGATTGAAAAAACGTATAAAACACCTCTTATATTGGAAACACGTACGTTTACGGTTGCAGATGATTATACCGTTACAGTGGCAGCAAGTGCTCATCATTTTGAAATTGATATTCCTAATCTAAGTATGCAAGATAAACAAATTATGGGAGAACTTTTAACTACATTTTTTAATGCAGGAGATGTATTAAATAGTATGAAATTGGGTGGAAGAAAGTTAGTTATTTTAAGAAGAGCTCATGCTCTTTCTTTACCAGCAGCAATTCGTGTACGAGCCATTCTACAACAATATGTACTTCCTGCAAATGGAACTGGAATGATTTGGATTACAGCCAGAGAAGTAAGTGGATCTTTATCGATTTTAGAGGATGCATTTGTTAAAATGCGAATTCCACGTATATCCTTTCCTACTTGGTGTTCAAAGGTAGACTCTTCTTTTCATACTATGGAAGCTTATGATAAATTAGAAGGACGTATTGAACGAGCAACTGCTATGAAAAAAATGGAATGTACATTTTTTCCAAGACGTATTTCAGATTATTACGATGAGTTGGTAGAAGCTATGATTAAAGGAGCAAATTCAAAAAAAGATGGATCCATTGCAACCATTTTGTGGATTCGTGCACGTGTCTATGATGTATTGGCATTTTGTCAGAACGGTCCTGAAATAATAGATTCTCTTGCAGCAGCTTTATCACGTCAAGCAACTTTGTTAGAGCCCGATCAATTTTGGAAAGGTATGCAAGTCTTGGCTGGATCCGAACCCCATACATCCTATCGAACTCCATTGGCTTTAGAAGCAGCTTTTTTAGAATTAGTAGAAGCGCTTCAAACTTCAAAAACACGTTCCATAGTAAGGAATGTGGAAACTGTGGCATCAACCCCAACCACCGCTCCCCCCGTTGCCACGGCCACGACCTCTGCACCCAAGCGAGTTGGCCGAAGCCACAGCGGCAAGTAAAAATGATTGGGACGAAGGAGCCATCTCCACCTCTCTTTCAACTCTTCCCTCACAAGCCTACGATGGAAATTCATATACTATTTTAATTTGGGGCAAGTCGCCGACGGCGACACCTCAAGAAGCCATCCATCTTCTCACCTGGTTAGGAGCTCCTCCAGGGTTTCAAGTCTATTTATTTTGGAGAGAAGATCCACGTAATGCTAAAGCCAATGAACCACTCAATCCTAAAAATGTAAATGGTGGATTCGCAGTTCCCACTATCCCTAAAATCTATGTCTATCGTTCTGAAGAATGGGAACGCGTCCTTCTCCATGAATGTATCCACGCCTTGGGATGGGATTGGCCAGAGTTCCCTATCCAATCCTGTTGGAAATTACATCCATCCTCTAAACTCATGCCAACCCTTTTTGAAGCATGGACAGAACTCTTTGCTGAATGGCTCTGGTGTCTCTGGTATTCTCCCCCCACCGATACTACCGGCCAAACATGGCAAAGTCAACGTAAATGGCAAGATCAACAAGCTTTGCAAGTCTTGGCTAGACATAAAGGAGTTTGGAAAGAAACTACCAATGTATTTGCCTATTATGTATTAAAAGCAGCCTTAGCACCCCATATCAATCTACTACTCCTTCTAGGATCTGAAGTTAATCAATTAGAAATATGTGAAATGGCTGGAAAAGAATTAGACAACTTAAGATATCGTGCAAAGCATGAAACCCCACGTGATATGCGGTTACGAATGACAAATCCATCTATCCATCCTTAGTAAAATGAATACATTTTGTTTCTGTATCTATGGTACTCAATCAAAATATACACAAGGTTTGGTAGAAAATTTAAAAAATATTCAAAAAGAGTTTCCTTCCTTTCAAACAATTATCCATTATGCAAAAGATGTACCCGATTCCTATCTTACACAATATAGATCTTTTCCTAACACAACATTGGAACCTATAACTACGGAGATTCCAATGATGTCTAGAATTCTTAGTTGGAAACCCAATACAACTTATTTTGTAAGAGATGCCGACAGTCGTGTCACTCCACGCGATGCAGCCTGTATCAACGCCTTTTTGGCCTCCACTAAAATGGCTCACGTTGTACGAGATCACTATTATCATAAGAATCGGATCATGGGAGGTATTTTTGGAATTCGTGTCCCTCTAGACTGGAATCTACAATCCATGTGGGAGTCCTGGAAACAAACTCAAACTTCTCTCCCAATCTACGGAACTGATGAAAAGTTTTTACAAGAAGTGATGTATCCTCTCATTAAACATGATATGCTACTTCATACTAATCTTGTAGCGTATCAACATGAATATCCTACCTTGATTCCAGCCGATCAAGTAGACGATTTTGATTTTATTGGAAATGTTTATATTCCTCATCCTGGTTTTGCATATAAACAATATATTACAATGGATCATATTCAATGGTTGAAATCGCAAAATCAATTTATGCTGATTGCAAACATTGCTAAAACATTTCCCTTTACAAATCAATATCCTCTCTTGGAAACATTCTACATGGCAAATTATTATACAAATCAATTTGAACAAGCTCAATATTGGTTATCTATCTATCGCCATCGTGTAGTGGATGAACACATCATCCGCAATTCATCCTTTCTGATTGAAAAATTAAAAAAACGTGTTATTGCTACCTTTGATCCAGTAAGAGTTCCCAAAGAGAATGAATTTGTTATTTGTTATGGAGAATATCCCCATACTGTTGATTGTCTTCCTTATTCTAACATTTGTTACAGACATCCTTTATATTTTAACCAAGTAAAACATGATCATATTGAATACGATCCTTGTTGGGAATCAGTAGAACAGATTTATATTTTAAATTTGGAGGAACGAAAAGACCGCTACATGCACATCCTAGTCGAACTCTGCCGAGCTCAAGCTCCTTTACACAAAGTTTACCATTACAAAGCTAAGAAGGGTCCTGAGGGACCCTATGTAGGAGCCACTCAAAATCATTTAGCAGCCGTCACCCATTTTATAAACTCCAATTTCAAACATTGTTTAATTTTGGAAGATGATTTTTTATTTCATTCAAATTTAAAAAAATGTCAAATGCAATTAAAAACATTTTTTGAAAGAAATTATGAATATCAAATTTGTTTTTTAGCTTATTCTAAATATGGACGCATTGAACCAAAGGATGATTTAGTAGCACAATCGTTTCAACCCTGCACCACCAGTTCTGCCTATCTATTAAATTCTAAAACAGCAAAAAAGATTCAAGAGTGTTTTGCTACAGGTATAACTGAAATGCAAAAAGGCGGTCAACCATCCACGTATTGCTGCGATCGGTATTGGGCCAAACTGCAATCAGAACTAGGATTTTATGTGTTTGCAGATAAATTAGGGTATCAACGGATTACACACAGCGATATCACAGGAAAAGTAAATTATAATTTTGACTAAAATTGATAAGTATATAAACACATTGCATAATAATAATATTACAATACAATGGGTGTAAGAGGTTTAAAACAGTGGTTGCAGATTCAATCTCCACCCACTGTTTCAACATGGGTTCAAAAGACAAGAGTAGGAATTGATACCTTACCTTTTCTGTATAATGCAAAAAAACAGGATCAATGCATTGTAACCACCATTGCAAAGATGGTAGACTTCTTTCGATCAAAAGAAATAGAACCCATTTTCTTCTTTGATGGCAAACCTCCTGTTGAAAAAAAAGACGTTGTTAAAGAACGAACGGAAGAACGATTAACAATTGTAAAAGACATTGAAGTTCTAAAACAGGATCTAGAAAAGGGTCCTGATAAAGAACTTGTAGAATATGAAATTCAACGATTGCAACGATCAAGTCCAACCATTAGCTATGCAGAAAGAGATTTAATTAAGAGATTCCTCTATACAATTGGTGTTCAATTTATAAATGCAGTAGGAGAAGCTGATCCACTCTTAGCGTATTTGTCTAAAATGAACATGATTTCTGCGGTGATCAGTACGGATATGGATATGTTGCCACGAGGTGTAGAGAATCTAATTATGCCAAATGAGAAAGGAGATTGGGTAACGTATACACTTTCAACAATTCTAACAAATATTCGACTTACATTGCCTCAATTTATAGATCTATGTGTTTTAATGGGAACAGATTATACAAAAGGTGTTCGATATGTATCCCCTCGTACAGCCTACAATGCTGTACGAGTAGCTTCTCTTCGAGAAGCTTGGATAGGCTTTCGACAAAAGGAAACGGATCTTATAGCCTTACAACGTGCAAAAGAGCTATTAGAAGAAACGATAAAGGAAAAAGATATACATTTAAAATCTCCACCGATTGAACCTGATGAATTTCGAACCTTTCAGAGTAAATACTTTTCAGAGTTGCGAACTGAGTTTCTTCAAACTCCAATTCCACTTACAACATTGGAAACAATATGAGCTGAATACATGACACGCCAAAAGGTGGCGATACTTAAAATAAACAAAATTAGAAAGAGAATTGCAGATAGAAGAATATATGGAAATACACGCTGTATGATACTACTTACAATAGGATCCAATACACTTTGTATTTTTTCTTTTATTTTAGGGGTTCGAATGAATTGAAAGAACTTTTCTCCGATATGATCGGCCATATCATTTGTGGCTTCAGCATATCGATCACGCGATGTACTCATTATATAGGTTCTGCGGAGTTTTTCAACGCATTTCACCGAAAGAGAGACTAGAATGGAGTTTGAACGTCCTGTTCGTCATTTAGAAAAAGACACTGTATGGTTCAAAGTTTCTCTTCAGACGCCTGTTTTGATTGAAGGAGTCTTTCCTACCAATACAGCAGCTCTTCAGGCAACCCGGACTACACTGCTTCAGAGTCTTCTTCAATCCAGAGGATTATTTGCAACTCTTCCGACCTTATCCCAACTTGGATCCTTGCTTCCTTCTTGGACACTTCCGGATACTCCGTTTCGATGGTGGTCTCCTCCCCCTACAGGAGCTTATTCTGTTGCACTTACTGCAGTATGGATTTCCCGGTCTCAAATTGTTCCTGAGTGGAAGGCAACCCCCCTTTCCGATGGTATCGAACTGGACCTTTTCCATCCGGACTTAGAGGAGGTGGAGGAGATTGGAGGAGCTCCAGAGGGAATGGTTCAATTGCGAAATTTGGAGGAGGTTCGTGCAGAGGCTTCTGCAGAGGTGAATCGCTTGTGGAAAGTCGCCCGAACTGCTACGGAGGCTGCAGAGGCAGCGGAGGAGGCTTTTTTCCAAAAATATGGGGAATCCTTCTCCGATGATTCTGAGTAAAAAATAACCCCTCGACAGGTAGTAAAGATGGCCGAAACTCAAACACTCGTTCTTGGCATCCTCGTTGTCGTCATTGCTGTTGGTGTTTTATATCTAGTTGATCCTACACTGGGAGGTGCTCTCCCTGCTGTAAAGCGTATGTTAGGAGTGGAAGGGTTTGAATCTCAGGAGGAAGATGAAGAGAATAAGATGACGCCTGGTGCAAATCCTACCAACGGTCTGGCCTCCATGGGTACAGGTGATGGCCTTGCGTCTGCGGTTCAACAGGCGGCTCAGGTAATTGGTGGTAATACCACCAGTGGTCTTCCTTCTACCAGTGGGGCTATGGTAGGAAACTCGATGCTTCCCTCCGTTCCATCTGCTCCTGCAGTTCCTTCCGGTGGTTCTGCCTCTCCTTCCACAGTTCCTACAGCAGAAGGTTTCATGAATCTCAACCCCTCTCCTATGCCCTTCCCTGGCGGTGAACCTCCCAGCGATTGCTACCCTACCAATCAGCTCCGTCCCCAGGAACTCCTCCCCCGTGATCCTAACTCCAAGTGGGCTGCCGTCAACCCCATGGGTTCCGGTGATATCAGTGGTAAGAACTTCCTCAGTGCAGGTGCGTTGATCGGTGTCAACACCGTGGGACAGTCCCTCCGCAATGCAAACCACGATCTCCGTTCCGATCCCCCTAACCCTCAGATCGTTGTCAGTCCTTGGAATCAGACAAATATTTCGCCAGATTTAATGCGTCGCCCCCTTGAGTAAATATTTTTATAATATAAAATCAATAACTTTTAAAAATTCAAACTATATTTTACAGTATGAATTTTTAACCCTTTTTACGCTGTAATCTTATTTTTAAACCTCCCTCCCCTTTCTAAATGAACATTACCTTCATTGGAAATTGTCAAATGCTGAGCTTGTGTTTCTATTTTCAACAGTTATTACCTACCCATACTATTTCATGGTGTTTGTATGGAGAAGAATTTTGTCCCCATATTGTAAAATATAGTGACAAATGTAAAAATAAGATACTAGACTTTGATAAATCAATTGAACAAATTAAACAAAGTCAGATCATTCTGTATCAAGAGATTGCAAAAGAGAAATCCCCTTTCTCAAATTCAATCACGTTGCATGAATTAGCTCCAACTGCACAATTCATTAAACTACCTTCTATTTATTTAGAGTATGCAAAGTATGATACATCTATTATGGAATTAGAAAAAAGAGAACTAGAGAAAGAGGTAGATATTAAAGTATCTCAGATTTTTAATAAATATAGATCACAGACATTAATGTTGACGGTGTTTCATCCAAATACGTTTCTATTTTTAGAAGTGGTGAAAGAGATTTGTGAACGATTAAAAATAGATTATTTTAGTGAAGATCAATGTAAGAGGTTTTTAGAGAAGAATAATTATATGGAATTGCCGTAAGACATTGGTATGGGTAATATGTTTATCTATAGTGGAAAGGTGAATTTAGGATCGTTTCCTTATACGACGGGTACATTACTTTTTTAAATGAATATAACTTCCTATTCTATGTATATTCTATTCATAGAATAGGGAAGAATGGAATGGGTCTTTGTAGGAGGGTTAGCAGCGGCCGGATTAGGAGCCATGTTGTACAAACAGTCGGCGTATCCCATGGCCTATGTAAAAAGTACAGTGGACAATGAACGTTATTTAGTCAGAAACATGGATGACAAACAGGAGGCGGCCGATCGTTTAGCTCGTGTAAGGGAGCGTTTAGTTCGATTACGCACGGCATTAGAACAGAAATATCCTGAAAAACCCTTTGTAAAACATGTACTGAAGAATTGCGATTTAACTGCAGAACGATTCAGTGAAAGTACACCCGATGCCTCCTTTACATCTTATTCAGTAAATAAGGGTGAAAAGGTCTATATGTGTTTACGTCAACGAGATAAGACGGAACGATTGGTAGATGAGAATGTATTGACCTTTGTTGGATTGCATGAAATGACTCATATTGGAACTTCTAGTATTGGACATACTCCCGAATTTTGGAACAATTTTGCGTGGGTATTACAACAGGCAGAAGCTATGAATCTTTACAAGTATCAAGATTTTGCAGCACATCCAGTTGAATATTGTGGAGTGCAAATTACAGATTCTCCAAAGTATAAGGAAGGGATGAAGGATGATTTAACTCCTACATGAAGTAGATGGAGATATTAAATCCAACCGATACCGAATCATTTATGAATGAACTCCATATTGTAGATCATTCAGAGAGTGCAAATTATACTTTAAATGTAGCTTCTTTTGAATCAATTCTTTCTATTAAACAACGAATTACAGTAAGAGCAAAAGATCCTCTACCTTATTTACCAGATTATCTTTTTTTAGCAGTTGAACTTAAAAAAGGTATTTATACTCCAATTGAATTTCAATATACAAATAAATTTACGATTCCAAATGAATTTTCAGATCCCTTGACACATTCTTCTCCCGATCGACGTTTTGTCAGCCCTGAAGGTTCTCGTATTATTCTACCAATTGAATTATATAAAGGACTTACGTTTGAACAGATTCCATTTCAAGGAGAACCTACCTTGCATCTTTGGACTTTACGAAGTCTAGCCGCAAAAGCAGATCCTACTTCTCAACAAGATTTTTTAGGATATTTTCAAGTTTATTTTCCACTTTTACAGAATCCTCATCAAGTGGAAGAATCGTTGTATGTCACTATGACATCTGGAATGAACGATACCTTTTTAAAATTACAAGAATATCAACGATTGAGTCAATCAACTCTTGAACGTATGGATATTGTAATACCAAATCAATCAAATGATGAAATTGTAAATTTTAATATAGAATCTATCCAAATTAAACATATTACAGTCTTTCATATAAAATTGCCATTATTAGAATCAGTTCAAAAAAATGGATTAGATATTGTATTTCATAGTATAAAAGGTTCTAAATATTTACCTTATATTCGATATTTTCCTCATATTGGAGTACCAACTTTAAAAACGGCAACGGGTCCTAGCGGTGTACCACTCATTACAAATCCACAAGTATTTCGAATTTTTTCATCCTATATTCCATCGGTTGAACATGGATCAATTCTTATGATTAAAACGCCAATTGAATCGCAAAATACACGGGTTGTTCAAAAAGGATTTGCATGGACTCTTCTCATTTCATCAGATGGATCTGCCGAACTGCAATTAGATTCATTTCGAAGAGATGATCCAATTCCTCAAAGTCTTTTACTCGATGCATTTGAACTATTACCATTTATTTTAAGTTCAGTGGGGTGGGGAGAAGATATAATTAATTCAATGCTGCCTTCCAAGCAAGGTAATACAGCCGCATCCAGTTTGCTGACAGGAAGACTAGATCTATTAAAATTTTCAGGAGTCTATAAATTAAATTTAGATATAGCAACAGAGGTAAATGTAAAAGAATTACAAAAACGTGTAAAACAATATGCTCCTTTTTTGTATGAAGAATCGCATTCAAAAATAAATGGTGTCACAGTTCGATCTCGCGTAGGAAAAGTTCTCCCTCAAGAAGATCCACTTCAACATGCAATTGAATTATACCGTGCAAATAAAATTATAGATTTTAAACAAACTGTTGCACTTTTAATAAAAGAGTTTGGTATTTCGGTAGTACAAGCAGCAGCAGCATTTAAACTTTCAGTTGCTCGTCATAGAGAAGAAATTGAACTCTATGGAACAGTTCGTCCCCCTTCTTCAGATCAATTAGGCGGATTTCTCTACATTGAAGTTCAATCATCACAATTTTATTTAAATTTTGAACATATTTCATCCTATAAAGAATTACAACGTCTTATTACAATTGCTAAATTAATTATTATTCGAGAAAAAATAGAATCATCTGATAAATTTAAAAAAGATACTAAAAAAGATAATTTACTAAAGAAAAAATTATCGTTTGATGAGGAGGAAGAGGATGCATTTGAAGGATTGTTACGATCAAATGAAATAGTTCCCGCAGCTAGTAAAGAAAATTATAATTATATTAACTATTTACTAAAAGCAGATGATACTCTTTTTAAATTTACATCATTGTCCAAAGAATATAAAGCCTATACTACAATTTGTCAACGAGCTCAGCATCGGCAGCCCTATGTACTCTCTCCTGTTAAATACAAAGATGTGAAAGAAAAATACAAAGGAAGAGTTCATATGTTAGAGTATCCACTATCTGATTACAATGCAGAAGTGGTGAGATTTGTATCCAGTACATCTGATGAACGTAGAAAATATAATAAAAAATCAAAAAAAGAAAAAGAAGCTATGGAAATTCATGGGTTGCGTTTAGGAGTTCCTTTGATTGGGAATGAATCGTTTTTAGGAGAGGCCGCCTCCCCTATGGTGATCGAATTGATAAAAGAACAACAATTAAAAGAATTATGGGTCTTTGCAAGAGCAGGATCTAGTTCTCCCAATTACTACGTTTGTTCAAAATTATGGTGCGCAACAGATCAAATTCCAGTGTTAGAGTCGGAATATAACGGAGATACTATGAACAATGGTGTAAAAAAGAAACTAATTCCAAGTTGCCCTTATTGTGGTGAACAAAATGTAATTGAACGAAAAGATAATAATATTTATGTTGGATATTTTAATAAAATTAAACATCCAGAACAATATATTCTACCATGCTGTTTTAAATCGCCTGATAAGTTGGAACTTCCTAAAGAAGCGATTCCTATTCCAAATCCTCCCAAAGGATTAGAACCTGTGTATCCTACTCTCCTTACAGATGCAGACGAATCTACAAAACATACAGATCGATTAAAAGATTTAGGAGTCGCATTTAAACGAATTCAAAGTTCTTCTATTTATATTTTACGATCGGCTACTATTTTAACAGCAGGAACTATTGGAGTTGTTCCAGCTCCCATTGATTCAATTCTAGGACAATCAGTTGATTCTTATACAACCGTTATAAAAGGAAATCCTAAATTACAAACAAATCCTCATGCTTTCATAAGATTTGGTATCTATGGGGATGGATCTACAAATGGTCAAAATTTTCTTCAATTCCTCTCTTATTTACTTTTTACTACAGCAAAAATAGGTCAGGGAGTACCTGGAATTTCTACTACATCTATTATGTGTCCTATGGATATTCTAAAATGGTTAACAATGACTCGAATGATCGATCTTGCAAGAGCCTTTGAAGCTGTAAATTACGGAACCTTACTTCATGAATTTTATGATCCAGCAGAACCCGATCCAGGAACGGTTGGAAGTCCTTCTACAGCTTTAGAATTTCAAGTATGGATGGGAAAAATGCAACTAGAAACAGCAGATCGAACACACGTAATTCGATTTTTTAAAGCCTGGACACGATTTGTTCGATATCTTAAAGATCCTCATGAAATGAAAGAACTTCGATTATGGGATGGACTTTTTTCTACACCAGGTTTATTTAGTAAAGATGGAATTGTAATAGCTCGTGTTATTCCAATCTACGCAAAAGAAGGAGATCTTCTTTCAAAAATTGTAAAAGGTGAAATTATATGTCCACCCTTTGGTATTTCTCAACGAACTAGAGAAGGAACTCCTTGTTTAATTCCAATTTATTATTTAGAATTACAATCTGTTATTGAACCATTAATATACATAGAAGATACTGCAAATTATATTGGTGCAATTCATCCATCAAATATTACTAAATATTCTGCAGAATCTCGTAAAAAGTTATTAGATCTTTATTATCAATATTTACAACCTATTGTTGGATGTGGACGACCTATTCCACCTATTCATGCCTGGTTAGCAACAACTGTAAATCTCGTGCGATTAGGAATTTTACTTGATGTTTTACAAGATAAAAAAGAATATACAATTCAATCCATTTTGCGAGAAAGAACGAATCGAATTGTGGGTGTTCTTGTAGAAGAAAATCATGATTTATATTATATTCCTGTTTCAGATGATGGAACTATTGATACAAGGATTCCATCCAGTTACGATATTCAAGCTTTACCATTACCTTCTTATCCAAAAGCATTTGCATTTTATACAAAGTTAAGTAAAACATTTTCTGTACTAACTCCATCTAAAATTCGTTATAAAGAAACGGATGTAAAAACATATGTACAATTAGATCTTCATATAAATACACAAATTCCAATTGAACCATTTGAAGAAGGAGTTCATAAAATATCAATTCCTATAAAGTCTATTGAAAAATTATCACAAGAAGTAGATTCTATTTTATTAAGAAAAGCAGATGAAGAATCTATGAAATTAATGAAAGAAGTTGAAATAAATCCTGAAGAATTATTAGAGGAAGCTTACCAATATCTTCGTATTTCTCTTTCAAATTGGTTAATTCGAGAAGGTCATAAAGTGGCTACACAAATTGAACTTTTACGAGGAGCTCGATCAAAATTACCACTTTATGAATTACAAAAACGTGGAGATATACTTTTGCATGGAATTGTACGATCATGGATTACAACGGAGGGAGAGTACAAAATTCCACCTCTTTTACGTCAAGATTGCATTCTGTTAAAAGAGGGAGACTGTTCTGGAATGTGCAGTTGGTCTGATGGACGTTGTAAAATTCATGCACCTGTCTATGGTTCTGTTCAAGATCCAATCCGTATTTTAACAGCCAGACTTGTTGATGAACTTTTACGAACAAATGGATCCGCGTATGAAGTTTTACAAAAAAAAGAAGCACGTGTCTCACGACTTCGACCTCCTACTGGTATTATAAAAGAAGAAGATACACAACTTGTAAGTTTTGATGGTCGCGGTACATCTGAACTTTATAAACAATTAGGTCTTACTGTACGCCACCCTACAACCTATACACAAGGATATAGATATCCTGAAGAAGTGAGTGCAGAAGAATTGGGTCGTGAAATTGCAACCGAATCAGGCCTTCCTGTCGCATGGGAAGATCTAGGATGGTCCCGCTCTGGTGAATTACCCGATATTGTTCGAAAACTTCCTGAATTACAAGATGCTATCCTTCGCGAATTATTAGTCACCGCCGAAGGAACTAAACTCACCTATGCCGCCTTTGAAAAACAATTAAAACATATTCGTCCATCCCATTCAATAGAACCATTTTCCTGGTCTGAAGAAGATTTAAATCATCTATCCCTTATTATTAATGTAAATATAATTCTCACAAACAAAAACATCCGAACTGGAATGTTAGAGTTTAAACATATTATTCGCAATTCTTCTCCTCAATATCTTTTGCTAGATGATAAAAATATTCCTCTTCTCTATCACCCTTCAGGGGGCGAACCAATTCGATTTGTAGAACTAGATCAACTTCCTGAAGACGTTCAACTTCGTATAGAAGTATAATAAAATTGATAAATCATTATAATTTATATACACTATATAAATTACAATGGACTGCGATATTTGTCTCGAAACTAAAAAAGATATTAAACGGCAAAAAACATTTGCTACATGTCTGTTTTGCAATGGTCACTTTTGTAAAGAATGTCTTCAAAAATCTCTTCTTACAGAAGAAAGTATTGAAATTCATTGCCCAGGCTGTAAAGCCGCTTGGAATCATGAATTTGTTCATAAAATCTGTACAACATCGTTTTGTACAAAATCATTAAAAACCCATCGTGAAAAAGTTCTCTTGGATTCTGAAAAGATTCGATTGCCTGATACTCAAGAAGAAGCTGCACGGTATATCGCCGCAAAAAAATATGTAGAAAAATATGAAAAAAAATATTCAGACTCTAAAAAAAAATTAAATGATATAGTTGAATATAAACAATTTAATATATTGGATGGTTTACTAATTAAATTAGTTACAAATCTAACTAAAAAACACATTGAGATTGGTAATCACCATAGAACAGCAATATGTAGAGAAGTCCCCCATTGGCAACACTGCACCCCGTGTATGAAATTATATCTTCCTATCCAAGATGAATATTTTAAATTAAGAGAACGCATTACAAATCAAATTGGTTATTATAAACGTATGTATGAAGCATCTGAACAATATCGTGATTATTTAGTAAATAAATCTCTCTATAATTCAAGAAAAGTAAAACAAATGCAGAGACTTATTCGTAACTTTGGATTTGAAGAAGTCGTAGCGGAAGCCCCTGCTGCTGGTGGTGCTGCAGCAGCTGCACCACCACCAGCAGCACCTGCTGAAAAACGTGGCTTTGTAAAGGCCTGTCCTGTGACCGATTGTCGTGGATTCCTGTCCACCCAATGGAAATGTGGCATCTGTGATGTAAAAGTCTGTAATAAATGCCATGATCCTATGGTGATTGAGCCACACGTCTGCGATGCAGACAAAGTGGCCAGTGTTAAACTAATTGCTGCTGAATCAAAGCCATGCCCTAAGTGTGGAACAGCTATTTCAAGGACTTATGGATGCGATCAAATGTTTTGCATTGGTTGCAAAACCCCCTTCAGTTGGAGAACTGGAAAGATCGAAACCGGTCATATTCACAATCCTCATTATCATGAATGGCGACAACAATTAGGTATTCAAGGCCCCCCTGTTGGAAATTTAGTCTGCGGTGATCAACCTTTGATGGATGAACTGGACCGTCGGTCACGCCATGATACAAATCCATACAAACGAAACTTATATAGAATTATTGCCCTACGGGGTACAATGATTTATCATTTCAACTATGTGTTACAAAGACTTCAACGCATAATTAATATTTATCCAATCGCAGATCCCAAACGAATTCTACGAGTTCGGTATCTTATTAACGATATTAAAGAGGATGAATGGAAAGTTGCCTTGCAGCGTCATGAAAAACATATTCATTTTACACGAAGTCGTGCACAAATCGTAGAAATGTTTCTTGCCGCCTTTCGTGATATAATTGCAACCGTCGCAACAGCTACTCCTGAAGAAATGATTACACAATTAAATACTCTCATGCTCTTCACTATTGAACAATACGAAGCAATGAATAAAGAATATAATTCTACTGTAATTATTGCATCCTATATTCCTGTTTGGACGGATGAAAGATGGATTCCTCCTCCTAAAAAGGAGAAGAAAGTTAAGAAAGCTAAGAAAGTAATTATCGAGGAGGAGGAGTAATCCCCGCGGTAACCTTTTTCAACCGATCATCAAAAATAGCATCTACTTCTTCCTCCAATCGATTCAACATCATTACTCGAAACGAGCTATTATTAGGGTGCAAAATAACCAAGGCTAGTTCCGATACCTTCATACCATACTTTTTCTCCAAAATAGTTGCATAAATATTTAACTGTAGAGTGTAATGCCAATAATTTGTATCTGGTAAATGTTCTACCGGTTCTAGCCCTGATTGAAATGAATTCTCCGTTTTAATATCTTTTGCACGTTTCCAATCATAAATAGCAATCGTTCCATCAGGTTTCATATACACCATATCAATAGATCCTGCCAATCGTATCTCTTCGTAAAAGACTAACCACTCCGTTCGAAAGGGAACATAGCCTCGTGGAATCCGAAACTTGGTTTCGTACCGCATAAAATAATCCCATTCCACCCCTTCCTGAACACTCCATTCATCAAGAGCAACATTTCCAATGGGAGAAGCATTGTAATAATGTTCGATATCTAGATGCATTCGTGTACCGGCTTCTGAGGCTTCTTTGCCATTGGCAGCCCATAACGCTTTAATCTCTTCTGGACTCATTCCCCAATACTTGTTAGAGGGCCCCCAATTGCGGCCCCGCATTATATTAACAATCACTTTATCGGCATCAAAATGTCCAAAAAAAGAGTGAACAAATCCGGTACAAGATATATCGTATTTGCTCCCATCGATGGTATATTTATGCGTGGGTTCATCAAAGGTAATCCGTGCATCACGAGGATGGGCGTTCACTACCGCCAACCGCTGCCAAGAAAGAGCTCCTTCGGATGAAAGTGGCATATTATTAAAAATATAGCATTATTAGTTTAAATGCTTAATAGGTAGTACCGACTAGTGCCATAAGGGCACGACCGTAGAGATTTTCTCCATCAATACCACCCCCCAAATCGTTGGCAGCAGTAGGACCGGTGTAGAAGGCTAACCTCACTTTTTGTTCTTTGACAGCTTCCAAGATACGTTGAAATTCTTTATCGGTTTCATATCGTTGAAAGACATATTCATCTAAAATAGCGTCTTTTTGCTCATCCCAGGCTTCTTGATTAAATTTATATTTCTTAACATCTTTTACTTTCTTACGAATTTCAGAAAGATCGTTGAGTTTGGAGAAGAGGGTTGGGCCGAGGTCCGCTTTCGCGGACGCTACTTTAAATTTTTCAGAAGCCATAGCGGCTTCCAGATTAGGGTAAGTGATGGAGGAATCGGATCGATCATGAAATTCAAAGGGAGCTGCTGATGAAAGATATTTTGCCCATCCTTTGTTATTAATTTTTAAATCATCCTTTTCAACAGATTTTTCATAAAATTTAAGGATAGGACCCTCTACAACTTCCAATTCTCCATCTACGGAGATAAGACCCTCTGTAGGAGTTTCTGAAGGGGCTTCAGAATGGGTATCCCCCACAATATCATCTAGTTCAATTAATTCTTCAGCAGGAGCAGCTTCTCGCATAAGAATAGGAGCAGGGGCTTCATCTTCTGCAGGTCGTATGACTAATGCAGGAGATGTATGCGTTGATGTAGGAGCCACTACAGCACTTGTTTTTCGTTTGAAGATAAACCAGCGGTGGAAATAAGAGTATTCTTGGATAACTGGAATCATAGGATATAATTCTCCATGGTCCGCAGCCATTTTATGAGAGGTTTCAAACATGGCGGTTGAATTGCGTAACCCAATTGATCGGCATTCTTCGTCTGTCAATAGTTCGCATCCAATTTCGCGGAGACGTTTGACTAAATAAGGAAAGCTCATCAAATATTCTTCGTATTCATCACCAATACTGGCAAAGTAGACACGGATGGCACGACCTAATCCTTCTTCTGTATCAGGAAGATATCCAGTGTAAGCATCATCGTATTGTTTACGAATTGACCAAAGAGTTGTATCTCTCTGTATTCCTGATAAAAGTTGCCCTTCTGGAACTGATTGAAGTTTCTTGGCGACAGTATCTCCATCAAAACAACATCCAATAAAATAACCATCGGTTTGAAGACATGCTCCTAAATTCATGAGCCATCCATCAAACATTGTACGATCGCGAAACATATAATGGAGACTGAACATGAAGGACACAATATGAAAGCCACTAGAGGCAATTCCTTCAAGTTTTCTAACCATAGAAGGAACGGTAGGTTCAGGATGTCCCCAAAGAGAGCGTAGCATAGCACGATCAGCAGGGGACATACCAGCAGTTCCATCAGCATAGAGTTTAGAGGCATCGGCCTGAAGAAAGACCATGGGAGCGACTCGATCACGTCCTCCCCGTTCTTGAATTTGTTCAATATATCGTTTATAAATACTATCTCGTGGATCAATTAATCCACTTTCAGCAATATCGCATCCCAATACAAAATGGGCCCCATTGTAAATCCATTTTTGTAAATCTCCTCCTTTTCCACACGACATATCCAATAGTTTGGGTTCTTTGATCGAACGAAGAGTTGAATGAAGTAGAATTTTATTTTTAATATATTGATTATGAAATTTTTGCAATCCAATTGTTAATTTTGTATCAAATTTAGAAATACCAACTTTGTAATAAAGTTTAGCCATATCTAGCATTTCACTTTTAGGAAAGAGAGATCCTGAACAAATCATCTCTTTTGTAATCGGTTCATGGATGGATGTCCATATTGATTGTGCAGTTCGATCATTGTTAAAGGTTCGTTTAAATTCTCCACGTTGAAATTGACTTGTCTTATCCCATCGAACCCGTGTAGGTTTCCATCGAAATCCAATAGGTTGTTCAGGGTTATAGGCCATTTCAACAATAGAGCGATCTGGTATTACATCTCTTGACGGATTTGTATAAATTTTTCCTTCTTCTATAGGAATATAACAAATAGAGGCATATGGATCGTAAGGATCACTTATAAATTCCATTGGCTTGTATTGTACTCGTTCAGTAGGAGGAGCGATGGGTTCTTCTTCCAATACGGTCTTTCGTACATCACGAAATTGAATATTTGCATCCGATCCGACATAGAGGTGCAATGTTTTACAGAGCATAAATGCATCACCATTTAATTTCATAGAGTCTTCTGGCTCCATCATAACTAGAAAGTCAACTGTATTTTCTTCTGCGGGTTTCCATTTCAGCTGAGCGGCCCATGATCCTCGTCCTTTTGGAAGAGGAGAAGCATTGGGAGTAAAGATCAATCCATCAATATGATAGGGAGGCTTTATAGAAAGACGCTCTAAAACAGAGGCAGCTTCTCGAAAGATTCCTCCTGGTACAGATGGATCCACCGTCGGTTGAAATGTCTTCATACTAATTTGCAGTGATTTTGAGGGAGGAATTCCTTTTACAATAAATTCAGCAGTTCGAAGAACTGCTATCGCTTCTTGCATTTCTTGAAGACGGGTTGCCGCATCCTTCACACGACTAAAGAAGGGAAGTTTTGTTACATCGTGTCCCTTTCGTCCATTATAAATATCAAATGCATAATAATAATTTACAGATTCTTTTTCATTATTTTGATGAATCCATTCACCATCCAAAATAACACCTGTCCAATTTGCATCCAATACTTTTCGATCGGTTCCATATAGTTTCATATTTTTATCCATGAGATAGACACGTCCATCTTCAGCAATAAATAATAAACTTCTATCTCCATCCGCTTTGTCAGTCACATTGTAATCATCAAATCGAATGTTAGGGGTTCCTGAAACTTTTTCAGTTGCAATATGTTCCATCATTAAGGTAGCTGGTTGTGATCCTGGAAATTCAGTCATTCCAAGTACAGAAGAAATTTGAGATTGAATTGATACAGAAATAGATTTTGATATCAAAACATAAGACTGTTGGAGTCCTTGAAGAATTCTTGCAATTCCATTCAGAAATCCATTCATTCCCTTTGATCCTGCAATGGATCGAAGAGCTTCCAATTCCATTTCATAACGAATATGAGCCGTCATAAGACCTGATTCTGCCAATGTTTTGGCAGGTTTACTTTGTTGAACAATTGTTGCATCAAATTGAACTCCTGGATTTGTTTTACTTGTAAATGAATATCGTTTCATGTAGCGAAATGTTTTTACACTAGTCGCCCATCCTGCTAAGGCTCGTCGAACCCGTTCATCGTCTTTTTCAACTTCACGTTCACGACGAACTTTAATCTTAACATCTTCATATTCATTCAATGTTATATCGGGAGCTCCATACGGTTGTTTAATAATAACATGATATTCTTGCAATTTTCCAGTTTCTTTATATAATTGAATTTGCGCTTCTCCTACAATTGAAATACGAACCCCTTCCCCCATACTAATATTTAGTTTGGGTGGGGCAGGAATTTCACGAAGTCCAATCGATCGTAACGACTGAACTACATGGAGCCACTCTACGTACGTTTTAGTAGGAAATGTAGCTTCCAATTCCAAATCCTCCGATTTTTCCCAGGTCTCCCATAAATGAGAGATCTGTTCGTGTTCGGATTTTGTTATGGATAAACTCATCCTCTCTAATAATCTTTAGTATTTTGTAGCCTTAAGCTATCAATTTTATAAAATTTACAGAATAAAATTGAATATCAACTTTATTGTGTAAGAATATGTTCACAAACTCAACATGGAGGCCGCTGATGCTGCACTTCAAACGTTGCTTCGTGTAGGTGCACGTGAGCACGACCTATCCGTCCTGATGAAGGAGTTAGCCTCCTTTAACATATTCATTAACGGACGGATCTACATCCGTGTAATGATTAACGGAAAAAACAAAGACTGCCTCTTGCTCGATGAACTGACTGGACCATACAGTAAGCAAACATTGGCGTATTTGCGCGAAACCCCTCGACTGGAAGGGGGTCATGGAATGTTATTACCCGCTTTGCAGTTTCTTAACGAACGACTTACCTACGAACGCAACGAACGTCTTCGCCGTGCAGCGGCGATCTGAACAATCTGTTCCGATTTCTTTCCAGTTACAGAGATGCCTACTGCAGTAGCATCTTTTTCAAGTTCTGCTACTGTTTTGTTAGAAAGAATGGATAGGCAACAAAGAGCAGGTGTCCATCCTGCACCGGGAGTCGCATCTACCCATGCAAAGAGTGCAGAAAGAGAGGAAGGTCCGTGACAGAGACGGCCTTCTAGTACATGAAATAAAGGGGGTTCTCTGGTAAGAATGGCGGGATCCGCTCCTGGCCAAAGTCCAAAATGCAATTTATCTTTCCATACTACGCAACGTATTCCTTTGGCTAAACAAAAAAAATCAAATAATGCAGATGTTTCTTTACAAGTAAAGAGAGCAGACCAATCAAATGCAACATTTGCTTTTCGTAATTCAAAAAGATCACCTCCTATTGCTGCACGTGCTTGAAAATGTGTTTGAAGTAGTTTTTTAGTCCATCCACGGGATCGACCCCCTTCTGCACTATATAAAGTTGGAATCATGGCTTCTAATCGAATAGCTTCTTCCTTTTCAATATCTCTTGCTGATTGAACTGGCGCAATTGCATATAATACATCCTCCACTCCAATACAAAGAGGATCTAGTAAACGTCCATACGAACGAAGAGTAAATGTAAGAGGTTGCACAGGAGCAACAACAGGAGCAATAACAGGAGCAACAACAGGAGCAATAACAGGAGCAACAACCCTCCATACACGGTCTGTTTCACACACTTTCCATTCAGAAATTCCCTCCGTCCGTGTAGGATTTTTCTTTATTAATTCAATTAATTCTATAAAAGATACCATCTTATATAGAATGTATTGATTAAACTTTAAACCTATCGAAGAATTCCTTTTGTTAGAGCAGGGTGATCTTCAATAACAGCAGCCACTTCTAACTTTTCTTTTTCAGATAAAGGTTCTACTCCTAATGTTGAAAATAATGAATTGCGATCTTCAATAGAGGTACGATTTGTTTTTGTAAATTGAATAAATTTATTTAATTCTTCAAACAAAGGCTGAGAAACAGCAGCTATATTAAAAAAAACTCCATTTGTGTTTTCACTATAAACAAATTTATGTGTACGTAAAATACGAACAATTTCAATTAATTCGGCATTTGTTAAGGATAAAATTTCATTTAAAAATTGTTTCCGTCGGTTATATTCTTCTGTGGATAAGAGACCGGACATTCTATGTAGAACTACGAGTTACCTCTTTCTTATTCTCCGCAGGTTTATCATCTATCTTTTCGGTATGAAGTACTCCAAGACCTGTAATATAGGTATCATTTGTTTTAAATTTAGTTCGTAAAAGTTCAATTGATACTACCATTCCAACTTCAAGTGTATCAAATTCAACATTTCCTAAATGCTTATCTCTTGGAATAAGAATTCGCATAGCTTCAGTTTCACCTTCATTTATGAGAATTGCATAGGCTCCCATTTTATTAACTTCTGTAACAATTTTTACCTTCAGAATGGATTTTGCAATGGGAACATAGATATTGCAACTAGCACGACAATCGTAAATAACATTTCCTGTAAAACGACCGTGCTCAAAGATTCCCATACTTTTTCCAAGAAGTTTTATAGATCCAGGTTGTATATATCCAGATGTATGACATCGTCCTTCATACTTTTCTTTTAATTTTTGCTCCAATCGAACTTTAATTTCCTCGGGCGTCTTAATTGAATTGAATTCTGTTGCACTTATTGAAACTCGTTCATCTATTAAAATTATGTTCATGTTTGCAATGATCCCTCCTACCTTTGTATTCTTCATTTTTTTAGGACGTTATAAATGCAAAACTGTTTTGAAAAATAGCTTTTTGAATTTCTTTTCCTTTTTTGGTAGTAACTTCTACAGCTCGTTTTGCATCCACCATTGATAAAATCCATCGACGCGGTTCAGTCTCTATCGCCTGAAATGCCCGTAATAATATTTCACTATACATACATAGCTGAGGTGATTTTAATTGATCTAAATAGGTGAACGGTTCAGCAGTTTCTTTTACTTTTCTAATATCAAATATCATTGGTAACAATGATGTCATATTATATTCCTTTTGATATTTATATAAACTAGTTACATCTTCTAACATTCGATCTAAATTGGATGTAATTGTACAATTTGATCCTGTAAACACTCGATTACGAGCATTTAATTTTTCAGTATTTAATATTTTAAAAAGAGGAGCTGTTTTATAAAATACGTGAAATCCGTAAATAGGAGCACATCTATCAATGCCATTCACAGGAGTATCAAGAATAGGATTTATTAAATCTATAATACTGGGTGGACAAATTCCAACTGGATTACTTCCCACTTTACAATATCGAAGTTCTTCACCTGTTTTTGTAATACTTGTAAATCCATAAATACCATCTACATCAAAAATTTCTGGATTTGATAAATTAGAAATAATTAAATCATCTAATGGTGTAGTTGTACCGGTTCCACGTCGTTCTGTTATTGCGGTAAGTACTGCATGGCGTTCATCCAAGGACCATATTCGATCCATGTAAAATTGCAATAATATTTTTTCAATATATAAAAAATCTCTAAATCTATAAGGCATCCATTGTAAAAGTCTATAAATTTCTTCCTGCATTCCATCGGGAACTTTTCGTTTCATATCATTTGCATGTGTAGGATTTGCTAAAGCAGTTATTTCTTTTTGCCATTCTTCTAACCGTAATAAAGATCGTTCTTCAAGAGATTTTGTAATTCTTAGTTCAGTCTCTCCTGAAGAAGATGCAATTGATGTTAGAGTCCTTTCACCCGTTGCATGAAGTGGAGAAATAATTCTAGTTGCTAATCGTCCATAAGCATATCCATGACGTAATGCTAATGGAATTTCAGGAGCTGTAATATGCAATGGTTGAAATACTAAAAATCCATTTTGAAGTAATAATGTTCCACGTGTCCCATCCGCCTGTTCAATCATAAAAGATGCATTATTTAATTTCCTTCGTAATCCAAGTGCTACTAATTCCCATGAAACATCTTTAAAAAACTCGTCTTTTATATCTTTTAAAGAAATATATAAAGTGTTTGAATTTTGAAAATAAGCTTTAATTTTATTAAATTGCACTTCTAAATGTCGCATTAAGTCATCTACCTTGTAAGTGCTTTGATCGGATCCAATTTTAGAAGATTCTAATTCAGTATAACATTTATATGTACAATTATCCATAAAATCACAAATACTTGAATACTGTTTATCTGCTAAACTATAGTCTTTTATAGTAATTCCTTTGGAATTACGAATAGTTCTCTTTCTAGATGGATCAATAAACAAAATCGATTGATGATTGTTACAATCAAGAGCTCCTATTTTTATAGCTCGTTGAATAATTCCAATTTGAATTGATTTTTCTGCAGCTAATCGATAGGCATACATATCAGGTGTTTCATAGTCTGATGAAAGTTGAGCAATATGAAAATACAGTGTACAATTTCGTTCTTCTTTTGGAAGAGATGTATGACTGCAAAAACGAACACCGCGACCTACAATTTGCTCAATTCGATTTAAATGCCACCAAGGATCTAATAAATGAATTTCTCGTATGCATTTAAAATCAAGGCCTTCACGTGCTACACCAGATCCAACAATTAGTTTTACATGGGAACCATAAGGAGCCATTGGATCTTCTTTGGGGAATGTTTGTGCATATTGAACGGATGCATCTACGCTTGGTGTAAATTTATCCTCTCCTGCTAATAAAACAAATTTTGCAGGTTGAAATTCATGATCCTCTTTATGATCTTTTTCATGATGTTCGCAAAGAGCACACTGGCGCCCATAGGGAAGAGGAGGAGCTTCATGCAATAAAGGTTCAATCCGTCCACTGGCTAATACACGCGACCATCCTGCACGTTCTAATGCTATTCCAAATGGAATTACACCCGCAGATACAGCTCGTGAATAAACAAATCCAATCCCTTTACATGTTTTTAAGGATGCTAAAATAGTTGCAATTTTAGGAGCATATTGATGCAGCATAGAAGGTCCAAATACAGAATCTATAGTAATCTCACTCTCTCCGCGTGGAGACCACCGAAAGCGTCGAAGTCGTGGAGATTCTCCAAACTCTTCCGCTGCAAAATAATGCCGAAATCCATCATTGCCTGAAGATCCATCTGGATAAATAATATTACTTTGCAATACTAATGAACTAAATAAGGTTTTATTTATTTCACCTTCCTCTCCTTCAATCGAATCTCCACTTTTATGATACCGTTCCATAGAAGTCTGTAACACTCTTCCAGCAGTTGTATCAGGTGTATAAATAGTTGGTACAATAGGAAGCGTTTTTAAAATATTTTTTACTGTATCATTCATATGAAGTGTCTGTTTATTCATTGTAATAGTTGGATACTCGGCATTAAAAATATCAGGAGGTGATAAACGAAGAGGAAATAAACTAGGATGTTCTCCTCTCATATAACTAATATATCGTTGTGCAATTTTTGTAAGTTTTTCTTCACTTCCTTTTACCATTTCAAAGTCTTTTCCCTTCTTTGTAAAAAAATCAGTAAAATTCAGTTTTGCACTTGCATCTTTTGTATCATTTATAATTAATAAATTTAGTAATCCAATAATTTCAGTAGAAATATTATACATAGGAGTTGCGGTCATTAGCAATAATCTCATTCCATCTGCAATTGGAATAATTCGTTCTAAAATAGATCGTACAAGTTTCCCCTCTGCTAAATCAGTGGATCCCTTGCCGTCCACATCATCTCCCCCCCTTCGACCCTCATCCCGTAAATTATGTACTTCATCTACAATGATTAGGTGATCTGAAAATGTATGAAAAATTTCTTCATTCTCTAAACGAATTCGCTCTTCTTCTGATAAATGGGCCGGAACTCGTCCTAAAATTTGTTTTTTTACATAATTTGCAAATACACCATATCCCATAATCATGTAGCGCCGTTTAATTAATTTATCAACCTCTTTTGTAATTTTAGAAGTATCTTTTTCATATAACATATCGCTGAGAGAAAGATAGGCAAGACCTGTGCATTGAGGAGAATCCCATCGGCGTCCCAATAAATCTCGATCCTTTTTTTGTAATTTTACCAATCTGTTTGAATTAAAAATAGTTCGATGAAAACTATCTGCAATCGCAGGAGGTGCTAAAATAATTACTTTTTTATCTGGAAGAATATCTAAAAATTTTTCTGCAATTGTAATGGCTGTACATGTTTTTCCAACTCCAACACCATGATACAATAAAGCACTGGTGTAAGGAGTAGATGGATTCATAAATCGTGCAACAAATTGACGAACTGCTGATTTATCAAATTCATTTAAATAACTTGCATTACATAAATCATCCTCTTCAGAAGCAGTTGATTGAAGATCAGCAAATTCTTTTTTTGCAAATAATCGTTCTGCAAAAGAAGGATCCATAGGATCGGGATAGACTCCTTCTATCGGATTGTCTGGATACAATCCTAATCGCTTCATAGCTTCAATTAAATTATCTCGTTCAATTAATGGTTTTGAATCATCCCATACATTCCATTGTTTGTATAATTCTTCTGGCGATTGTTTCATAATTGCCTGAACTGCATCTTCATTGTAGGGAGTTTCTCGCTCCTCTATCACGAGAGGAACTTCCTCATTTATTGCTGCCATCCTACGCTTACAAAAGATAAATTGCTAGGCAATTTATCTTTTCTAATATGTATCCCCTGTTTATCCTAGAGATAGTTCGTGCAATGGAAGTGCCCGTAATGATTCAATCAATGCTCGTTTTTCAGGACTTGTACTTCTAATTTTAGCAATCGCTTCATCAAATGAACACCATTGAACTGCACTTACTTCACGAAGCTGAACATGATTTGTTGGATCCATTCCTACATCACTTTCCCCACTACAAAATCCAATATGATACACTTGACGATATGTAATTCCATTGGAACCCATATAAAGTTCTGTAAGAGGGCTTATAGTACTATTGCATGTTGGAAGAGAATGTGTCCATCCAGTCTCTTCTCGAAATTCTCGCATAGCACATACAAATTCAGTTTCATGATGTCCCCGTCTTCCTTTTGGAAATCCCCATTCGGGTTCTCTCCAATGACTAGGACAGGCTGCAATATAAGCTTCTAATGTTCGTCCTGTTATATCTCCTGTACTCTTCAACTGTTCAAATAATCGCCTTGCATGTTCATGTTCATTTCGATATTGTCTTGTATTTTGATGATTCCATAAATTATTCCATAAATCATCAAAAGGTTGTGTCATCAATCGTCGGTGCTCATCCGTCGTCATTTGATCAATTAATCTCTGTATAAACTCTGTTGTTGCTAATGAATATCGACCACGAAGAAATTCAACATACCCTAGACTATCTCGCCGACGTATCATTAATACTTGCGGTTCTGTACTTGAAGCTTCTGCCTCAGCGTGATGTTGAAATCGTACTGCTATTATTCCAAATGAACTTACAGGAGCACTACATTCCCGAAATGAATGTCCTACTACTCCACAATTAATACACTCCATCCTATCCTATTCTGGGTTTATTAAGTTTAAGACCCATAAAACTTTCTATGCGAATACTATAGAATATGCACCCCCATAGACCTATTAGTATGCGACCCTCTGTATGGGGTCCTATTCTGTGGAATACTATGCATATTATTAGTTTGGGATATCCTGATGATCCTAGTTCTGATATGCAACAAGCTGCCTCCTCCTTTTATCGATCTCTCTCCTTTTTAATTCCATGCCCTATCTGTCGTGAACATTATGCCAATCATCTAAAATCAACTCCTCCTGCTACCGAATCAAAAAAAGCATTAGTAGAATGGGTATGGATAATCCATAATAAAGTAAATGTAGATATTGGAAAATTAGAGGTTAGTTTTGATGCATTCATGAATCATATGGAATCTCTCTCTCAAGAGTCTTCTATTTCTATTCACATGATTACTGGTCTTTGCACTGGTATTGCCCTTTCAGCATTTGTTTATTTTATGATTTTACGAAAATAATTATCCCTCCATTTCTACAATTAATGTTTTTTCAAACATAAAAAATAAATTTTGTCCAATCCAAGACCAGTTTTTTAGTGGTCCATCTATGAGAGGAATATATCCATGTAATTTTAAAGACTCCCCTAACCACCATTTCTTATAAATCCATCCATAAGGAACTACAAATATAAAAAAAATAGCACCAAAAATAGCATAAAAAAGTCTAAACTCAAACGATCGATATATATTCAAATTTGTAGAATAAACTGCTCCTAAAAAAAATCCCCACAGAAATATTACAATTAAAATAATTGTCATTGTAATTGTTACAATTTTTTTAATTAATCTTGGTATATTAATTTTATTATTATCTAAATTTTGTGCATTCTGTTCTTCTTGTAGTTTTTTATCATCAAAAAATACTTGAAATTTAAATTTATCTTCTTTTCCACTTTCACCAGTAGTAGCTTCCTTAATTTCAACTGATTTGTCTTCGTATTCTTGTGGAAGTAACGTTTTTTGTCCATTCTTAAACCATGTAAGAAGTGTATCTCGATACGCCAACATAGGAGCTAATATTTCATTTGCAGTATTGAGTAATTTTGGAGTTTTTTTACTAATTGTTTTAATACGCTCATCTGTAAATGCTGCAAAAAAACGAAATCCATCTTCCCACTGTTTTCTAATTTGCATTGATTGAATTAATGGATTTTGCTGTATCATATTCGCTGAATAATCATTAATATCATCTTGATTTGTAGCAGGATTGGCTTTTAACCAATCCAACATATCTTGAGCTATTTTTTGTATGACTGGGTAATCTTCTTTTGCAGTTGTTTTTTTTATTGTTTTAAGTGCAGCCTGTAGCCCATTTCTGGTATTTGTAATAGCTTGACGACTTGCAGCACGATCAGCTTTATTAGCGGCTCTTTCTTCGGGTGTCGGTTTGGATCCCCATGCAACACTCATAATAGTTCCCTACTATAATAGTAATAAAAGGCTATGCAATTGATAATCCCGCAATAGGGACCATAGTCGTATCATAATCTATTCCAAGAGGGGATGCAGAACCTGTCTTCATTTCGCATTCGGAACGACTTTGAAACACTCGCTTCTTGGGACAGAGACCCTCTTCGGGTGTCTTTACACACCAACGACCGGTTAAATCTTCCCCTACAAAACACCATTGCCCTCCAACAAAATTTGTTGGAGTGGTTGAAGTGGTAGAAGTGGTAGAAGTTTCTGCAATTGCCATTAATTTAGATCGTAACCACTCTTTCATTGAACTCCATAAAATCCATGTTAGAAGCATTATAACTACAACCAATCCTGCAATATATAAAACAGGGGTCCAGTCAAAAGAGGGGGTCGTGTTCTTAAATAAATTATTGCTGCTCATTCCTATTCAGTACCGTAATTTAATTCTTACGGAACTTGGCGGTATAAGGATAATTTGCAAAGCAAATTATCATTAGATATTTACCAGTTTTCCTTACTATTTATAGGAATGCCGTCCAGAATCCTGCCTTTGGCAGGATTCTGGGCCGTGGTTAGAAGGAAGTGCTTTGCACTTCCTTCTAACCGCCGTCCTTATTCTGAGCGCAAAGCGCTCAGAATAAGGGCCAGTTTTCCTAAAATAGTAAGGATGATTTCCTACGGAAATCATCCTTACTATTTATAGGAATGCCCGGTGGACTGTTACCACTTGTAGCCTACGGGTCTCAAAATGTTGTGGTAAACGGCAACCCACAAATGACCTATTTTGCAAAAGCCTTTTTACGGCACACCCATTTCAGTTCAGAACCCATTCAAGTTCCGTTAACGGGTCCTAACAGTCTTCAAATGGATGCTCCTATTCTTCTAACTGCAAAGATCCCAAGAAATGCAGATTTAATTCGAGATATGGTACTCCGTGTTACAATCCCTGATATTTTCAGTAAAGTTTATTTGAATGGTTCAGGAGCTGTAACTCGCTACGATCCACGCATCGCTCCCCCCTATCCTCCTAATCAATCTCCTTACGAATTTCAATGGGTTCGTCAACTCGGAGTTCGTATGATTCAATCCTTAGTCATCACCATTGGAGGATCCAAAATTCAAGAATTTACAGATGAATGGATCGCTACTCGAGCTCTGCTCGATCAAACCAACACTCAGTATGCTAAATGGAGTTGGATGGTAGGAGATGTTCCTGAACTCTTTGATCCTGCTAACGGAGTCTATGCAGATCCATCCAATAAATATCCCAATGTTGTTCAATGGACCACCTCATCACAACAAACAAATGCTCCTTCCATTCCGGGACGACAGCTTCGTGTTCCTCTCGGTCTGTGGTTTAGTGATGCTATCAGTGAAGCCCTTCCCATAGTAGCCTTGCAGTACCATGAAGTTGAAATTCAAATTACTCTACGACCCATTCGAGATCTTTACACTATTCTAGATCCAAGTGGCGTACGACTTCGCTATGGACAATTTTCTCTTCCTTATGAACGAACTGATCAATATACCGCTATATGGAATCCCTCTTTGTATGGAACTCTTCCACCAACTCTGAATAATTTAACAGGTACTTACAGTGATCCAAGTGGTGCCATCCGATTCTTCTTAACTGATTTTGGAACCACTCCCCCTGCTACCGATGGGTGGCCTCTTAATGCAAGTTTAGAAACAACCTACATTTATTTGACAGAAGAAGAAAGAAGACGAGTTGCAGGAAATCCTCTTCAATATTTAGTACGACAAATACAACCCTTTTATTTTAATTCCATTTCATCAAGAGATTTATATCAACTAGATGTTCATAATCTAGTGAGTCGACTGGTTTGGTTAATTCGTCGCGATGATGCAACCCCATTACGCAATGATTGGACGAATCTAACCAATTGGATCTATCCTGTTGGAAATTCAAGACCGTATGTCCTTCCCTTAACAGGGCAGACCGTTCCTACTGGAATAGGACGATCTGGTCTCTATCTTCCAGGGCTGCAGCGACGAATTATGACTCAAGCCAGAATTCTTGGAAATGGTAATGAAATTTTTGCACTTGAACCTGAACCTTACTTTTCGGAATACCAAATCTGGAGAACTCAACAAGGAGGAGCAACCCCCTATGAACTGAATGGTATGAAAACTCAAACATCCCTCTGGCCCGTCTATGCCTATTCCTTTGCTCTAAATGGTAGTGACGCCCTCCAACCCAGTGGAACTATTAATACAAGTCGATTTGATACCTTTCAGCTCGATCTAGATGTAGAATCAATTCCTACTGGATCCTTTTACCAATATCAAATGAGTATTTTTGCAGAAACCTATAACTTTGTAGAATTTCGTAGCGGTATGGCTGGATTAAAATATGCAATTTAATATTTATTTTCCAGGAGTCTGACCTGTCCACCAAGAAGTTGCTGTATAGGGAATAATTTGAGTTACAGAGGCTCCTGAAATAGTGGAACTAGGTCCCTGACGATAGAGTGTATCAATCTGCGAACCATTCATGGCATAGGCAAAATATTGCAACCGACTAATAAGCCCTTTTGCAGATCCGTCTACAATAAAATCAGTCTGAGTTGTACTGGATCCATCTGGAAAATGACGATTATTAAAAACAAATAAAGGCCCGTAATTAATTTTAGGAGTGGTTCGAAAGCTTATTTTTTGTGCAATATTTCCATTTATAAAAATTTTCATCTCTTTTCCTTGCAGCTGAATTACTAAATGAAACCATTTATCTCCTACAGGAATATTATCAACTTCAATAAAATTATTCCAACTGTCAACTGTATTCATATAGATACGAAGTGTATTCTTATCTCCACGGCAAAAGACACCGGGACCCATCAATGGAAAGGAATTTGCTGTTCCCTTGCTAAAAATATGTTTCAATACAGTTGGATTGGGGACACTGCTACTTGTAGCAGAACATGAAGCGGTGGTAGAGGTGGAAAAAGTATCTGCACTTATTTGTAAAAAGCAAGAATATGTAAATTCCTGTCCACCTGGTTGATTGGAACTAGGATAGATCAGAGGGGCTCCACTCTGAGGACTCTGGGGAATAATACTTGTATCCCCTGTCGTATCCTGAATCAATATAGCAGATACTTTTCCTGCAGATCCAAAGGAAGTAATACTTCTATCGACTAATGTCATTACACCGTAGAGAACAATAAGAGCTACCAATGTAATAGCCAATTGAAATACTAAACTGGGTGGTTCTGCTGCGGTTTGCATTCTATTAAATGGAATTAAAATTCCATTTAGTAGAATACTGTTCAAAAATAAACTATCATAGTTTAACTAGTAGTTGCACCAGGAGGAGTAGATCCTCCATACTGAAGCTTAATACCAATTTTATCAGCTAAAAATCCAATAAATCCTGAATCAACACCAGGATAAGGTCCCGCTTGATACATACTGTAAATTTTATCCGGAGAAAGAGCGGATCCAACAAACTGCGTGGTTCCAAAGTAGCCACTAAACCCGAGAGGACCCCCTAATGAAATTGTCTGCGCCTTGTCTTGACTGGCAATAGGTAGATTGGATAACACGCAAGACCGTATCAATTTTCCATCCATGTAAACATCAATTACACGACCGTTTACAGAAATAGTAAGATTAATCCATCGCTGTAAATCAATGTCCATAACATCACATGAAGGAAGTTCAACCGGGTTTGATTCCGATTGAACAGAATAACTTCCATTCATATACTTCATATATTCATTTAATTGTGTATAATTATCAGGCCGAGACTCTGTGGTAGCAAATCGAATCATCATCTTGGGCTCATTCGGGTATAAAATTCCTACAACTAAAAACTGTCCTGAAGGAGGAGTTTTACCATCATCAGACCCTGGAACATAATACTGCGCATCCATAATTGTAAATACACTACGAGGTTTTCCTGGACGATAATCATAGGAATTAATATACATCCATGTATTGAGAGTATAGGCCCCCCCACTTCGAATTGCCGGAAGTTTCCCTGCACTTATAGTTGCAGTGGTTAGCTGATTTGCAGGTACCTTTGAATTTAATAAAATAATATTGGTGGTGGGTGCCGTATACCATCCATAAATGTAATAAATAATTACAGCTGCAACAACAATATAAATCCCAGTTTTAACAGTTCCACTGTTTTGTGCGTAATAAGATCGGGCAGTGTTCATTCTACTAAGAATATTCATAATTGATTTGGGTAAACGGTCCTAGAGTCACATCACCCGTGGTACCGGAAGGACAGAGCCCTGTCTTACAAAACATATCTACAATACTAGTTCCAAGATTAGAAAATGTAACACCTGGTACATTTACATTAATAGGATTTCCACTACTATCTTTTGTAGCATTATAATTATTTAAAATATCATTTGCAGACAGATTGTAGGGGAAAGCCTGAAGAGATGTAACAGTTGCAGCAGGACCGAATCCTTTTAAAAAATAAAGTCCAGTAGGAGCCATAAAACTTACATTTGGCATAGTAATACAATTCCCCTTCATATTACCATTTACATAAACACATACAGTAGCTCCAGTTACAGTCATTGTAATTTGATTATAACCGCTTAAAAAAGAAACAGGAGTTTTTGAAGTATCACCTGAATTTGTTAGTAAAATTTGATTTACAGTAGGAGCCGAATTAGTAGAATCATAGGGAGCAGACGTTACTACTATATAAACATCTCCTGACGTCATATTTACGACTAATGCACCTACACCTACAATCCATATTAATGGCTCAAACTTGAAGGTTGTTTTTCCAGCAACACTAGGACCACTTCCAGTGTTTGCAACAATATTTAAATACCAACTAAGTGTAAAATTTTCTCCTAGATATTTATTAATTTGTGTAGGAGTCATCATAGGAACCTGCGCAATTTGATCATTTCCAGCACCAGTTGTATTATAGACAGTTGAATCTAATAAATAACCTGGTTCCTGTGTTCTATAATATGCAAAATAATAAACTACTAATCCAATTGCTGCAACAAGTATAGCAACTAAAAGTATGGATGAAAAACTTGTAGATTGTACAGTTTGACCAGTTTGCATGATTCTACTAATGAAAAAGAATATTGCCATTATTTGGGAGGACATTGTGAAATAGATGCAATAACAGTTGCTGCTGCAGCAGCAGTAGAACTAGCAGCAACTGGAGGGGTTGTAGGATCTACAGAAATTGCAATACAAGGAGGAGCATTTCCAAAAGGTTGCATAGGCATCATACATTCGGTTACAATTTGTTGCACAGGAAGAGTGTTGCTCCAGAGACGCAAATTTTGAATTTTTGCACTCATAGCAAACGGTCCTGCTAAAGCATACACACCGGAAGGATTAATTGCTATAGGAGTTCCTTTCAATAATTGTGTTGTCAATAACTTGCAACCTAGATAAATTTCAAAAAAACCTTGATAGACCACTAATCCAATTCGGTAAGGTGTTACAAGTTGAAGATTTGAAATTCTTGCAGATTCTCGTCCCATATTTGTATCCAAAAATACAATAATATCATTGGTTGTACGATCTGCTATAAATCCAGGATTCATAAATTTGGGTAATCCTGTTGTTGTAGAACCACTTGTTTTTGCAGAACCACCACCTCCACATCCAGCAGGTGTCCCTGCATTCCCTAAATCAGGAGATCCACGATGTAAGAGGTGTCTATACGGTAATACAGCTCCCTTTGCAGCTGTCATCGGTGCTCGTGAATTAAAGATCATTGTATCAAACATAATGGTGTAGCCAAACCGACTGGGAAAATTACTAGGTAATTCCGTTTGACTCAAAGATAACGCCGTGACTGAATTAGGATCAGTCCAAAACGTTGCATCCTGACTCTTCACCAATCCTAACCGCTTGAATAAATCCCACTTGGCTGGTAAAAAATGGTACCTTGTATTTACAGCAAACATTAATACGGTTGCTAAAAGCATAATTACAAATGCTGCTGCTATTTTAGCTCCCATAGAGCCGGGTATCGTTCCGGTTGTTGCGTTCATAGCTCTATTCTTTCTATAGAATAGAATAGGAATGAACCCGTATCGAGTTCTAGATTTAACTATTGTACCCCATGAAAGTACACCAGGTTTATTTCGATTTCGTGGAAAATTATCTCGTATTCAAATTAATGATAGTAATTATGCTGCTTTCAAAAACAAGCAAGATTCCAAAAGAGGAGAAGGAGGTATAGATGAATCAAAAGAAAGTGATAATGACATAATTGAGCGTATTCTTACATATAATCCTGGTGCTACGAAAGAGAGTATAAATGCATTTTTAGAAAATAAATTGAAAAAAGAAAAAGATCATGCTCCTAAAAACAATGTAGAACTAGCAGTACATGTATCAACAGTAGAAGCAGCAGAAGTAGCAACAGCAGCTACTACTGTTGATACAGCAACAGCAGCAGAAGCAGCAGCAGCAGCAGCAGAAGCAACAGCAACAGAAGCAACAGCAGCAGAAGCAACAGCAGCAGAAGCAACAGCAGCAGAAAAAGCAAGATTAGCAGCAGTAGAAGCAGCAACAGCAGCAGAAGCAGCCGCAAAAACAGCAACAGCAGAACTAGCAGAAGCAGCAGCAGAAGCAGCAAGAGTAGCAGAAACAGAAGCAGCAGCAGTAGCAGCAGCAGAAGCGGAAGCAGCAAAATTAGCAGCAGTAGCAGCAGTAGCAAGAGCAGAAGCTGAAGCAGCAAGAGTAGCAGAAACAGAAGCAGCAAGAGTAGCAGAAATAGAAGCAGCAGCAGTAGCAGCAGCAGTAGCAGCAGCACTTATACCACCAGCAGCAACAACACCTGTACCACTACCAGCAACAACACCTGTACCACTACCAGCAACAACACTTGTACTACCAGCAACAGAAGTAGGAGCAGCAGTCGAATCAGAAGCTGCTGCAGTAGCAGCAGCAGTAGCAGCAGCACTTACACCGCTACCAGCAACAGCACCTGTACCATCAGCAACAGCACCTGTACCATCAGCAACAGCAGAAGCAGATGCAGCAAGAGCAACAGCAGAAGCAGATGCAGCAAGAGTAGCAGCAGAAGCAGATGCAGCAAGAGTAGCAGCAGAAGCAGAAGCAGCAAGAGTAGCAGAAGCAGCAATAGCAGTTGAATCAGAAGCTGCTGCAGTAGCAGCAGCAGTAGCAGCAGCAGCACTTGCACCACTATCAGCAGCAACTGCACCAGCACCACTACCAGTAGCAACTGCACCAGCACCACTACCAGCAGCAACTGCAGCACCAACCGTACCAGCCTCACTACCCCCAGCCACTGCACCACCACCAGCAGCACCAACTGCACCAGCACCACCACCAGCAACTGCACCAGCACCACTACCAGCAGCACCTGTAGGAGGATCAGTACAACCACTAGAAGCAGCAGCAGTAGCAGCAGCAGTAGCAGCAGCGCTTACACCAGCAGTAGCAGGAGGGACTGGAAGTTCAATAGCAAAAATTAAAAAAATCCCGTAAACAATCAGGCCAATACTAATAGTATCCATTTAAAATTTTCAGCTAATGTAAATTCCTTCTCTTTATAACTTTCAGGAATACTTTTTCCAAGAGCCTTTTCAATATCCATTTCAATTAATCGCTTCATATTATAGAGTTTTACCTTTTCAACAAAAGCAACAGGATCTATCCTTTGCAAAATCTTACTGTACTTTTCTAATTCTTCGCGAAGAAGATCTGCAGATAAATACGGCCGACGCGTAGTCTTGGATCGTATCAATCCTTTCGCAAATCCCTTTTCCAAGGCAGCTACATATCGATTGGCTATCAAACGAGAATCTTCTTCAATCCGCATAGGCTTTGTATTATTAATTTGATTAAAATATGTAATCGCATCATATTCAGTATCAACAACTTTTTCAATATAGGTCATCGGAAAATCATCTGCGCAAAGCTCTGATGCATGATTACGTAGAATAACTTCTCGACGGTGTTGCCCGTCAATTAAATAACTCACATACCGTGCTTTACCCTCTGCATCTTCTTCTAATAGTTTAATAACATAATATCCTGAATCCAACGATTTGATATTATCGCCTACTTCTTTTGCAAGAAGACCAACTCGTGTATAATCAATATGTCGATTCCCCTTCCAAACTGGAATTAATAGAAATGCTTTCATATTCATTGTTTTTAAAACGCTTCCATTAGAATTTGTAAATAATGTAGTCATTCTTGTTGTATTATACTATACTGCAACAAGAGTTAAAAATGATCAATTTTTTAAAATAATCCAAACCATTTTTTCTTCTCTGAAAATTTCTTTTCAGCCACCTCCTTCACCTCTTTCCATCGTGGAAACTCAGGTAAATAATCATCTCCAAAACAAGCTCTTAATTCATCATATTGGGTTAGAGGTTTCTTAGCAAATGCATCTCGCTTCTCCCTCCACGAGGCCTGAACATCCTTCAAAATTCCTAAATTCACCTTACGAGTCTTGTCCCGTTTGGTAATGCAATCCGCCCGTCTGGCTCGATAAGTCTTATTCAAGGCTAATCGTTTAATTGTTTGTTCCTTTGGTGACATCCCTTTTAATTTGTTTAATTCTTTTTCATGTTGATCGTCCAAAGCACTGCAATCCTCCTCTGGTAAAAAATTATAAATCTTACTCTCTTTGGAATATTCTTTCACTATATCCTCCTCGCTGATCAAAGAAGGGATTTTAACAGGTACTTCAATTCGCTGCATCTTAGGCTGTGCAAAGGTTGTTGCATCCCCTTCCCTGTTTAAATAACTAATTAATCCCTTGACACGACTCTGAAACAATTTAACCCCCTCCGCATTAATAGAAAAATTTCCATCCGTATCCTCAATCGCAAAATATTTACGAAATTCAGGCCAAATAGGAATCCGTCTCTTCGGATCCGCTATTAACGTATTCAAAATTTCAAATAAATCCTGTGGACTTTTTGTAATGGGTGTTGCTGTCATCATCAATACTCTAACTGAATTATCTCCTGATAACTCGTAACTCTTCTGAATATATCCTTGAATCGTTTTAAAATTTGCAGCCTCCGTGGGACTTAAATCTCCATCCTGCAATTTATGGATTTCATCAATAATTAAAAAAGTTTTATACAAAGGATCTGGATTTTCTGCATATAACGATCGTCCAAGTTCATTCTTTTTCTGTAAAGCATTCTGAAATTCTCGATAAGTAAGAGGTGGCTTCCATCCCTTCGAAATAAGTTTTCTCTGATCAATTAAATCTGTTGGAAGTGTTTCTCCTCGACGAATGGCCTCTCGAACTGGCCCAGAACAAATAGGATTTCCAGCCACTCCAAATAAATTTTTCCATACATCATTCACTAAAGAATAACGTGTTACATAAAGAATTCTATATCCAGCTTGTTCAAAACTAGAAGATGCTGTTGCAACCGCCATACAAGTTTTTCCCGTTCCCACTGAATGCCACGCTAATAATCCTTTGAAAGGCGAATCAGGTCGTAAATACTGCCTAATAAAGTTTTGTGTATTATTATACTTGGCTAACGCATCTAACCGACTTTTAAAGCTATACGGTTTCTTTGTCCCCCCACATCTATTTTTTATAGTCATCTTCTTCCATCGTAAATCCCCAAAGACTTTTCGAATCTGTTTCTGAAATACTGGAAAACTCGTATCTCCTTTGTAGACTCGACTCTTGCCCTGTGTTAAAATTAATTCATCTAAAAAAGGTTGAGATGTACTCAATAATTTACAATATTCTTCCCGTTTGGCAGTTACATGAATCGGTAGTTTTAAGATTCGAGCTACTTCACGCATATGCTCTGTGGTAAAAGGAAATCGATTTGATTTGCGCGTAGAACACCGAGACGTGTTAGAGTCCTTCCAATCATCCAATAATTTAATCGGCGTTAATCCTCCTCCCTTCTGTACAACCTTTTTAACACCAATTCCATGAACCTTCTTTGTAAGATCATAATCAACTGCAGTTTCTACCCCCAATTGTGATATAACCGTAATTAATTTCAATAATGATAAATCAATTCCGGAATATTTCATCATCAAATCGTGCGCATCTAAGGTTCCAGATTCAGAACGAGTTACAAAAGGAACTACCTTAGGAAGTTGTGTAGCATAGATAAATACATGTAAGGTCCATCCGAGAGAGGGAACAAAGGTAAGTCCCTTCTGACCACAAAAACGTGTTCCTCGTCCCACCGCTTGTATATAATCACTATTTCCCAAAGGAGGCTCCATTAAATGAACATATTTTACATCATATAGATCAATTCCTTCTTTAAATTTAGAATCTAATACTAAAATTCGTAAACGTTCTCCATATACATTATCCGGACGTTCATTAAAAGTCTCTAATATCTTTTTACGTTGTCCTATACTTAACGGTTGCCCCCACAAAGGCAAAGACTGCAACAGAGCAAATCCATCGCAACCCTTCTTCACTGGTTCTGCATCTACCAATAAGCCTCCTCCACGTGGACCCGCCTTCATCCGAAATTCAAATCCTCCATGCGATAAAAATAACCCAATTGCCTTCGCTCCATACGCCGATTCTCGAAGATCCGTAAAAATATAATGTTTAAATTTGGTTCCATGCTGTTTCATGTCCTCCGCATCCAATTTCTTTATCTGTTCCACCAACCGCAGATACTTTTCACTGGCAAATGGTAGATCTTCAGGAAGCTTTTTATCAATCTTCGCCGTGTTAGAGCTTTTCCGAAGACATAATGCCTTTCGGCTTAATCGGGACTTTTCTTTTACCGGTATCATTTCCCCTACTCATTCTACAGATAACTTTGTGTATACCTCTTTCAACGGCCCCCTTACAAAATCCTTCAATTTCAATGAGGTTTTGACAAACATAGGATTTGTTTCACATCGTAACTTGTGCTTATCAAAGGTATTATCTTTGTGACACATCACCAACATAACTTTACGAGGATCCAATTGAACCAAGGGAGTCGTATATTTATTTGTAAATTCAATTTCTTCAGCATGAAACGAGGTTTCACTACATCGTACT
>Ga0114974_10000086_pt1 | contig 72555 bp, 69 predicted proteins | sample S_130206_EF_Meta_FD_87318 | JGI IMG/M metagenome (GOLD analysis project Ga0114974, IMG submission 87318) | Freshwater microbial communities from Lake Simoncouche, Canada to study carbon cycling - S_130206_EF_MetaG | ecosystem: Environmental > Aquatic > Freshwater > Lake | place: Lake...
ATGACCTGGAACGACAGCTATCACGAGAGCACGCTGGCCTTCACCAACAACATCCCCCAGCGCGACGGCGGCACCCATCTGGCTGGTTTCCGCGCCGGCCTGACCCGCGTGGTGACCAAATATGCCGACGAGATGCCGCAATCCAAGAAGGACAAGACAGCGCTGACCGGTGACGACTGCCGCGAAGGGCTGACCTGCGTGCTGTCGGTCAAGGTGCCCGATCCCAAATTCTCGTCCCAGACCAAGGACAAGCTGGTCTCCAGCGAAGTGCGCCCCATCGTCGAAGGCGCCATCATCGACCAGCTGGGCGCCTGGTTCGAGCAGCACCCCGCGGAAGCCAAGACGGTGGTCGGCAAGGTGGTGGAAGCCGCCGCCGCCCGCGAGGCCGCCCGCAAGGCCCGCGAACTGACACGCCGCAAGGGTGTGCTGGACGGCGCCTCCCTGCCCGGCAAGCTGGCCGACTGCCAGGAACGCGATCCCGCCAAGTGCGAAATCTTCATCGTCGAGGGTGACAGCGCCGGCGGCAGCGCCAAGCAGGGCCGCAACCGCGCCAACCAGGCGGTGCTGCCCCTGCGCGGCAAGATCCTGAACATCGAGCGGGCCCGCTTCGACAAGATGCTGTCCAGCGAGGCGATCGTGAACCTGATCACGGCGCTTGGCACCGGCATCGGGCGCGAGGAGTTCAACGCCGACAAGCTGCGCTACCACAAGATCATCATCATGACCGACGCCGACGTGGACGGCGCCCATATCCGGACCCTGCTGCTGACCTTCTTCTACCGCCAGATGCCGGAGCTGATCGAACGCGGCCATATCTTCATCGCCCAGCCGCCGCTGTACAAAGCGGCGCGCGGAAAATCCGAGCTTTACCTCAAGGACGAGCCCGAGCTTCAGGATCACCTGGTCGCCGAAGGCGCCACCGGGGCGGTGCTGGAACTGCACACCGGCGCCACCATCAGCGGCGCCCATCTGGACGAGTTGATCGTCCATGCCCGCCAGGCCGTGGCGGCCCTGAATGGCTTCCCGCGTCACTATCCCCGCTTTGTCCTGGAACAGGCGGCGATCTCCGGCGCCCTGAATCCGGAAATCCTGTCCGACTCCGCCAAGGCGGCCGATGCCGCCAAGTACATCGCCGCGCGCCTGGACACGCTGTCTGACGAGTTCGAGCGCGGCTGGGTGGGCGAGCCCACCAGCGATGGCGGGCTCAAATTCTGGCGCGAGGTTCGCGGGGTGCGCGAAGCCGTGGCGATCGACGGGGCCCTGATCGCCTCCGCCGACGCCCGCCGCCTGGACAAGATGGCCACCGAGCTGCAGGCCACCTACCTCAAGGCGGGGACCCTCAAGCGCAAGGACGAGACCCGCGAGATTCGCTCGCCGTCCGAACTGCTGGACGCCATCTTTGGATGGGGCCGCAAGGGCCTGACCCTGCAGCGCTACAAGGGGCTGGGCGAGATGAACCCCGACCAGCTGTGGGAAACCACCCTGGACGAGAATGCCCGCTCGCTGCTGGTGGTGAAGGTCCACCATGCCGATGAGGCGGGGCAGCTCTTCACCAAGCTGATGGGCGACGAGGTCGAGCCGCGCCGGGAGTTCATCCAGGACAACGCCCTCTACGCCTCGGTCGATATCTGATGCTGAAGGGTGCGCGGTTCCAGAAGCGGATCAGCATCATTCCCGGCCTGCTGCGGATCAACCTGTCCAAGAGCGGCGCCTCGGTCAGCGCCGGGCCGGAAGGCGCCGATATCAATATCGGCAAGGACGGCATTACCACCAATGCGGGTATTCCAGGCACCGGTCTCAGCTACCGGCGCAAGCTGGGCCAGGGCGGCAAGTTCGGCTGGCTGGGCATCGTCCTGCTGATCGCCGCGCTGGGCTGGTGGGCCATCCAGCATCAGGCGAAAATCGCCAAGTTCATCGCCCCCATCCTGCCGCAGACGGCAGCGGATGCGCCTGTAAACACCGCCGGGTCGGCGCTGCGCTACGTCAATCGCAAAGGTGCAATTCTGCGCGAAGAACCAAAGACTTCCGGGAAAGTCCTCAACAAAGAGTCGAAGGGCGACATCGTCACTTTGATCGCCCAGAGCGACGGCTGGGCCAAGGTGACGGATGGCGCCCATACCGGCTGGATGCGCGCCAGCACCCTCTCAACGTCGCCGCCAAAATAGCCGCTGCCACTTGCGCCACTGGACCCGCAGCCGCTGCGCGGGCCGCAACTTAAGGATGCGGCCTAGATTCGTGCCCCGACCAGCCAGCAGGCGGTAGGTGGTGCGATCTCCCCTTCGGCGGTGCGGAATTCCTCCAGCGCGCTTTGGACCCGCTCCACGATCCTGGCGCGGGTGGCCGCGTCGGCCTCTCCCACGGCGCGGGAGAGCGGCCCGATCTGGAGAGTCTGGCCCGCGATGACCGCGCTGTCGCCGCCCATCGCCATCACCCCGTCCCGCTTCTCGATATGGATGTCCTGGAACCCCGCGCCGCCAAGAATGGCGCGGATGCGGTCCGGATCGGCAAAGGCGAAGGGACCGGGCGCCAGGGGATCGGGCGGGGGCTGGTCGGGCAGGAACGGGCGCGCTGCGGCCAGCGGCGCCGAAGCCCAGCGGTTTTCGGGCGCCGTGCGCCAGCAGATAAAGGCCAGGCGCCCGCCCGGCTTCAGCGCGGTGCGCAGGTTGGCGAAAGCGCCAGCCGGGTCGTCAAAGAACATCACGCCGAAGCGCGAAAAGAGCAGGTCGGACCCAGACGTGAAATGGTGGGTTGAGGCATCCGCTTCGATGAAAGAGAGATTGGCGCGGCCCTGGGCGCGGCGGCGCGCCAGTTCCAGCATGGGCCGGGAAATGTCAGCCCCCGTGACCGTGCCGCGCGGACCGACACTGTCGGCCAGCGCCAGGCTGGTCGTGCCGGTGCCGCAGCCGATATCCAGCACATGCTCGCCGCCCTGCGCAGCGGCGAACGCCATGATCGCGGCATGGGCGCCGGACAGGTTGGCATCCATGCGCTCCTGGAGATCGACCCACTCGCGCCCCGCCTTTTCATTCCAGAACTTGATCTGGTCTTGGTTGGCGGAGGGATCTGTCATTTCTTGTTTTTGCGCTTGCGCATGGCGAGGGTCCGAAGGCGCAAGGCGTTGAGCTTGATGAAACCCGCCGCATCCTTCTGGTCATAGGCGCCCTTGTCGTCTTCAAACGTCACGAGGTTCTCGCTATAGAGCGAATAGTCCGACGAGCGGCCCACCACGTCGGTGTTGCCCTTGTAGAGCTTCAGCCGCACCGTGCCGGTGACGAATTCCTGGCTGCGGTCAATCAGGGCCTGCAGCATTTCGCGCTCCGGGCTGAACCAGAAGCCGTTGTAAATCAGCTCCGCATAGCGGGGCATGATGTCATCCTTCAGATGGGCGGCGCCGCGGTCCAGGGTGATGCTTTCGATGCCCCGGTGGGCGGCCAGCAGGATGGTGCCGCCGGGGGTCTCATAGACGCCACGCGACTTCATGCCGACAAAACGGTTTTCCACCAGATCCAGGCGGCCGATGCCGTTGGCCTTGCCCAGGGCGTTCAGCGCCGCCAGAAGGGTGGCGGGGGAGAGTTTCTTGCCGTCGATGCTGACCGCATCGCCCTTCTCGAAGCCGATCTCGACATAGGTGGGTTTGTCGGGGGCGTCCTCGGGCGAAATGGTGCGCTGATAGACGATGCTGTCGGCTTCCTGCGATGGGTCTTCCAGCACTTTGCCTTCCGAGGACGAATGCAGAAGATTGGCGTCCACCGAGAAGGGCGCGTCGCCGCGCTTGTCCTTGGCGATCGGGATCTGGTTCTTTTCCGCGAACTCCAGCAGTCTGGTGCGGCTGGTCAGGTCCCATTCGCGCCAGGGCGCGATCACCTTGATGTCGGGCTTGAGGGCGTAATAGCCCAGCTCGAAACGCACCTGGTCGTTGCCCTTGCCGGTGGCGCCATGACAGACGGCGTCGGCGCCGAGCTTTTCAGCGATCTCGATCTGCTTCTTGGCGATCAGCGGCCGGGCAATGGAGGTGCCCAGCAGATAGACGCCCTCATAGACCGCATTGGCGCGGAACATGGGAAAAACGAAATCCCGCACGAATTCCTCGCGCAGGTCTTCGATGAAGATGTTTTCGGGCTTGATGCCCAGGGTCAGCGCCTTCTGGCGGGCGGGTTCGATCTCTTCGCCCTGCCCCAGGTCGGCGGTGAAGGTGATGACTTCGGCGCCATACTCTGTCTGCAGCCACTTGAGGATGACCGACGTGTCCAGCCCGCCGGAATAGGCGAGAACGACCTTCTTGATGTCTTTTTTGGACACAGCGCAAATCCCCGAAAATCGCCGGGACTATAGGGATTTAAGCGCTAAAATCCAGCGCCTATTGGGGCATGCGGGCGAGCTGGCCGGATTGGGCCGCCGCCATGCGGGCCGACGCACGCTCCTTGACGCTTTCGCTCTTGAGCTGGCCACAGGCCGCCATGATATCGCGGCCACGCGGGGTGCGCACCGGCGAGGCATAGCCGGCGCGGTTGACGATCTCGGCGAATTTCTCGATCTGGCTCCAGTCGGAGCATTCGTAAGGCGCGCCCGGCCAGGCATTGAAGGGGATCAGGTTGATCTTGGCAGGAATGCCCGCCACCAGCTTCACCAGGGCCCGCGCATCGGCCAGACTGTCATTGACGCCTTTCAGCATCACATATTCGAAGGTGATGCGGCGAGCGTTGGAAGCGCCGGGATAGGTGCGGCAGGCCTCGATCAGCTCGGCAATCGGATATTTCTTGTTGATCGGCACGATCTGGTCGCGGATTTCGTCCGTCACGGCATGCAGCGAAATCGCGAGGCTGGAGCCGATCTCGCTGCCGGCGCGCGGGATCATCGGCACCACCCCCGCCGTGGACAGGGTGACGCGGCGCTTGCTCAGCGCCAGCGCGTCGCCGTCCATCACCGTGCCAAGCGCCGCCTTCACGTGATCGAAATTGTAGAGCGGCTCGCCCATCCCCATCATCACGATGTTGGTAACCTTCCGGCCCGGCGCGGTGGAGGGCCAGTCCTCGAGCGCATCCTTGGCGATCAGAAGCTGGCCGAGAATTTCATCGGGCGTCAGGTTGCGCACCAGCTTCTGGGTGCCGGTGTGGCAGAAGCGGCAGGTGAGCGTGCAGCCGACCTGGGAGGAAACACACAGGGTGCCGCGATCGCTTTCGGGAATATAGACGGTTTCGAACTCGATGCCCGGCCCGGTGCGCAGCAGCCATTTGCGGGTGCCGTCTTCCGACACCTGTGCCGTGACGATCTCGGGACGCATCAGGGTGAAGGAATGATCCAGCAGGGCGCGGAAATCGCGCGCCAGATTGGTCATGGACGCGAAATCGCGCGCGCCATGGACATAGATCCAGTTCCACAACTGGTTCACCCGCATGGCTGCGGATTTTTCCGGCACGCCCGCCGTCAGCAACGCGGCTTTGAGCGCACCCCGGTCAAGACCGATGAGAGAGGTGCGCTGGTCCATTACATTTGGCAGGTGGCGTGAATCTTCGACAAGGCGTCGTTGAAACCCGACAGGCTGTAAGTGTCAGTGGTCTTGGTGCCACGCTGCGAGATGCCGGTGGCCACCGCCGAAACACCGCCGCGCATGGCGTCGATCAGGCGCGACGTCTCGGTCAGGGACTGCAGCCAGGAACTGCCCTCGGTGCCGTTGTTGCGGATGAAGAAGGTGAACTTCTCGCCGCCCACGCCCAGCGCCGCGGCGCCGTTTTCCCTGCCCTGATAGCCATAGACGATCTGCGGCTCGGCCTTGACCTTGCGGGCCGGCCAGTCGCTGACCATCAGATAGATGGGGCCGCGCTTGGCGGTGCGCGGCTGGCTGGCGCGCGGCCGGGACAGGGCGTAGCAGGTCAGGCTGGAACCGGAGCCCGACGAAAAAGCCGACCAATTGTTGAACACGCCCAGCAAGGTCGCGGGCGAACCGCCGCCAACCGCGGGCTGCGCCATAGCGGGCGCACTGAGGCCAAGGGCGGCGATTGCAAAAATCCCTGCGATTCTTTTCATGACAGCTCCGGCTTTCCTGACAACTCTGGTGCGAAATCTCGCATTGGAATCGGGCGTTTGTGTGATTGGGCGCACCATACCGGCAGCCCCCCTGATCCCGCAAGTTCCGCTGAACCGGCGCTACTCGCGCAATCCATAGCCCTTGGCGTACAGCCGCCACACAGTTCCGCCCAGCACCACCAGCAACAGCAAGGTCAGGCCGACACCAAGACCGGCTGGCGTCTCGTCAAAACCAATCATCGAGCCGCGCAAGCCGTTGATGAAATAATAGAAGGGATTGGCCCAGGCCAGCCAACGCAGCCACTCGGGCAGCATGCCGACGGTATTGAACACGCCGCCCACCATCGACAGCGGCGTCAGGAAAAACACCACCGGCATGTTGAGTTGCTCGAAGCTTTTGGACCACAGGCCGACAATGATGCCCAAAAGGCCGAACACCGCGGACACGCTCACGATCCAGAACAGGAACAGCGGCCAGTTCGCGACATGGGTGGCGTTGAAAAAAAGGCCCATCAGCATGATGCCGATGCCGGTGATCGAAGCGCGCAGCACTACCACCGACAGGCTGCCGGCGATCATCTCGGCATAGGAGAGCGGCGCCACCAGCGTCTCTTCGATGAAGCGGATGAAGCGCGAAAAATAGATGGCTGATGAAGATTGCAGGAAGGCTGCATTGACCACATTCATCATCACGATGCCCGGCAGCACGAATTCCAGATAGCGGTGACCGCCGATCTCGGTGATGCGCCCGCCCACCACATGGCCGAAAATGAAGATGAACAGCAGCGCCGAAATCCACGGCGCCACGAACACCTGGATCGGCACGCGCATCATCCGCGACATTTCGCGGCGGATCATCGTATTGAGGCCGATCCAGTTGGTACCCATCTTTGCGGTCTGGTCCATGACTACTGCGCCGCCACGTGATCGGCTTCGGCGCCGGTGGCCACCAGATAGGCCTGTTCCAGCCCGCCGGGCCCGGCCACCATCTCATCCTTGGTGCCTTCGCGCACCACGCGGCCCTTGTTGACGATGGCGATCTGGCGGCAGAGGCGTTCGACTTCTTCCAGATAGTGCGAGGTCAGCAGGATGGTCTTGCCGTCCCTGTTGATCTCGGCGAGGTAGCGCCACAGCACGCGGCGCAGTTCGACGTCCACGCCCGCCGTCGGTTCGTCCAGGATGATCAGCTTGGGATCGTGGATCAGGGCGCGCGCCAGCACCACCCGGCGCTTGAGGCCGCCCGACAATTCGCGGAACTGCTTTTTCATGTGCGGGATCAGTTCGAACCGCTCCATCAGCATGTCGGTGCGCTCCTTGCGCAGCCGTGCCGGCATGCCGAAATAACCACCCATCCAGTCCACGATCTGGCGCGGCGTGGCGAAGGGATCGACATTGAATTCCTGCGGGCACAGCCCGACCAGCCGGCGCGCCTCGCGGTAATCCTTCACCGCGTCGATGCCGAAAATCTCGATTCTGCCGGCCGTCGGCTCGGCAATGCCGGTGATGCAATGGATGGTGGTGGACTTGCCAGCGCCGTTGGGGCCCAGGAAGCCGAAAAACTCGCCTTCGGGAATGGTGAGGGAAATATCCTCGACCGCCACGGTGCCGCGGCGATAGACCTTGCGGAGATTGGTAATGCAAAGCGCGGGGGCGGACATGCCCACCTTATATGGAGCCCGCCCGGCTTTTGCCAACCCTCAATAATCGCGGGGTTTGGCCTTGGGTGCGCCCCAGTTATGTACCGGCGGCAGGTCGGCATCATCGCCGCCCGGGGTGATCGGCCGCCCGCCATAACCGCCCAGATTGATCAATCTGTCGTAAAGCACGATGGCCCCCGCCATGCCGACATTGATGGAGAATCGGGTGGGAATTTTCACCACGAACTCGCAGGCCGCCAGGACCTGCGGCGACAGGGAATAGCGCTCCGCCCCGAAGACATAGGCGGCCCGCGAGGGATGGCGGAAGCGCGGCAGTTCCACCGCATCATCGGTGATCTCCACCCCCACCAGGCGGCAGCCCAGCGGCAGACGAAAGTCATCCGGCTTGTCGAAAGAATAGAAGGGCAACACACCTTCGGCGTTGCTCGTGTCGCTGTTGGCCTTGGACAGGTTGAGGCGCGGCGCAATGGAAAAGAAGAAGCTGGCGTCGAAGGCATGGGCGATCCGGACCAGATTGCCCAAATTCATCGGCTTGGAAACGCCTTCGACACCGACGCCAAAATATCCGCGCATGCCCCTCACCTACCCGATTCAGAGGGAATGCGCCAACGCCGGCAACCAAAACGCGACGTCGCATGTTACCGTCTGTCCCATGTCAGCACCTGCGCCCAAAATCGGCCTGAAGGCCCGCGTCCATCAGGCCACGCTTCTCAGGCGGCTTGGGCCGGGCATTATCGCGGGCGCGGCCGACGACGATCCCAGCGGCATCGCCACCTACAGTCAGGCCGGCGCCCAGTTCGGCTTCAACCTGCTCTGGACCATGGTGCTGACCTTCCCCCTGGTGGTCGCCATCCAGATGATCAGCGCCCTGATCGGGCGGGTCACGGGCCGGGGCCTCGCCCACAACATGGGCCAGGTGATGCCGGCTTCCATCGTGCATGGCTTGCTGGCGCTTTTGTTCATTGCCAATACCATCAATGTCGGCGCCGACCTGGCGGCGATGGGCGCGGCGGCGAAACTTGTGACCGGCCTCAGCCAGCACGGCTTCACGCTGTTCTTCGCCTTCCTGTCGCTGGGGCTGCAGCTCTTCATCCCCTATCGCAAATATTCCCGCTTTTTGATGGTGCTGACCTTCAGCCTGTTCGCCTATGTCGCGATACTCCTGCTGCTGCCGCTGGACTGGGGCGCCATCGGCGCGGGCATGATCGGGCTGAATGCCAACCTGACCGAAAACGCTGCCGTCACCATCGTGGCGATCTTCGGCACCACCATCAGCCCCTACCTGTTCTTCTGGCAATGCGCCCAGGAAGTGGAAGAAGTTGACCAGAATGCCGACCAGCATCCCTTGCTGGGCCATCCGCTGGAGGCCCCAGAGGCCCTGGGCCGCATCCGCATGGACACCATCGCCGGCATGCTGGCCTCGAACCTGATCGCGCTGGCCATCATGATCGCCACCGCCGCGACCTTGCACAGCCATGGCGTCACCAACATCAACACCGCCGCCGATGCAGCCCAGGCGCTGGAGCCCATCGCGGGCAAGTTCGCCTTTGCCCTGTTCAGCATCGGCATCATCGGCACGGGCCTTCTGGCGATTCCCGTTCTGGCGGGCTCGACCGGCTATGCCATCGCCGAATCCTATGGCTGGCGAACGGGCCTCGACAACATGCCGTGGCAGGCGCGCGGTTTTTACACCGTGATCGGTGCTGCGGTGCTGCTGGGCCTGGGCGTGGGCTATGTCGGACTCGATCCCATCAAGGCGCTCTACTGGAGCGCGGTGCTGAACGGCGTCATCGCGGTGCCCATGATGGCGGCGCTGATGGTGGTGGCCAGCAACCGCGGCAAGATGGGCGAATTCCGCGTCGGCCCCGTGCTGGGCGCCCTGGGCTGGCTGACCACGGCGATCATGGCGGCCGCCGCCATCACCATGCTATATGTGACCTTCAAATAGCGGGGCGCAAAGCATGCATATTCTGGGCTGGATTGTATTCGGCGCCTTCATCGGCTGGCTGGCCAGCAACCTGATGGGCAAGCGCGGCGGCGGCTGCATGGTCAATATCGCGCTGGGACTGGTGGGCGCGCTGGCCGGCGGCTTCCTGTTCGAGCAGCTCAGCCCCGGCTTCAACTACGAACAGCAGGGCTTCATCGTCTCGTCGCTGGTGGCGGTGATCGGTGCGATCATCGTGCTGGCGATCTGGAACGCGATCAACAGGTCCCGCTGATGCGCGCCGCGATTTTCCTCATGGCTTCGAGCCTGTGCCTTGCCACCACGGCCAATGCCGCCACACCCTGCGATGGCATCTGGCAGAAGCCGCTGGCGCAGGGCCAGGCGCTGCTGAAAAAGGCCGCGCCGCAGATCAAGGGCCTGCCCAGCAAGCCGAAGGTGTTTGAAGTGATGCAGACGGCGGGTTGGAGTCTCATCTGGGCCGAGTTCTCCGATTCCGAGCCCGGTGGCTATTTCCTGAACCGTGACCGCTACATCACCGTCTGGGGCGGTGTCGCCGCCGGCGAGAGCGAAAAGGAAATTGCCGCCTGGGCGATGAAGGAGAACAAGGCCATGCCGGCTCCCCTGGCGCGCTGCTTCGGATGGTATGTGGTGACGGGCCGCGAGCAAGGCCCGCCGACCCGTCCCAATCCGTTCAACCGCTGATCATCCTGCCGGTTTCTGGAGATAGATTTCTCCGCCGCCCTGCTTGAACTCGTCTGACTTCTTCGCCATCGCCGCGCGGATTTCCGCGGTGCTCAGCGTATCGTTGGTGCCCTTGGCCGCGTCGCGCACTTCCTGCGAGATTTTCATCGAGCAGAATTTCGGCCCGCACATGGAGCAGAAATGCGCCACCTTGGCGCCGTCTGCCGGCAGGGTTTCGTCGTGATAGAGCTGGGCGGTTTCCGGGTCGAGCGCCAGCGCGAACTGGTCACGCCAGCGGAATTCGAACCGCGCCTTGCTCATGGCGTCGTCCCAGATGCGCGCCGCCGGATGGCCCTTGGCCAGGTCGGCGGCATGGGCGGCGATGCGATAGGCGATGACGCCGGCTTTCACATCGTCACGGTCCGGCAGGCCCAGATGCTCCTTGGGCGTGACATAGCAAAGCATGGCGCAGCCGAACCAGCCGATCATGGCCGCACCGATGGCCGAGGTGATATGGTCATAGCCCGGCGCCACATCGGTGGTCAGCGGGCCCAGCGTGTAGAAAGGCGCCTCATCGCAGGCGGCCAGCTGGCGGTCCATGTTTTCCTTGATCTTGTGCATCGGCACATGGCCGGGGCCTTCAATCATCACCTGCACATCGTGCCGCTGGGCGATCTTGTTGAGTTCGCCCAGGGTTTCCAGTTCGGCGAACTGGGCGGCGTCATTGGCGTCGGCGGTCGAGCCAGGACGCAAGCCATCACCCAGGCTGAAGGAGACGTCATACTGTTTCAGCAGCTCGCAGATGTCCTCGAAATGCGTGTAGAGGAAATTTTCCTTGTGATGCGCCAAACACCATTTGGCCAGGATCGAGCCGCCGCGACTAACGATGCCGGTGACGCGGTCGGCGGTGAGCGGGACATGCGCCAGCCGCACCCCGGCATGGACAGTGAAATAATCCACGCCCTGCTCGCACTGTTCCACCAGCGTGTCACGATAGATTTCCCAGGTGAGATCCTCGGCGACGCCGCCGACCTTTTCCAGTGCCTGATAGATCGGCACGGTGCCGATCGGCACCGGCGAATTGCGCACGATCCATTCGCGGATGGTGTGGATGTGGCGGCCGGTGGAAAGATCCATCACCGTGTCGGCGCCCCAGCGGATGGACCAGACCATCTTGTCCACTTCCTCGGCCACGCCACTGGTCACGGCGCTGTTGCCGATATTGGCGTTGACCTTGGTCAGGAAGTTGCGGCCGATGATCATCGGCTCGGTCTCGGGATGGTTGATGTTGGAGGGGATGATGGCGCGGCCCCGCGCGATTTCCGAGCGCACGAATTCGGGGGTGATCTCCATCGGGATCGAAGCGCCGAACGAATTGCCGTCCACCAGCGCGCTGCGGCCCAGATTTTCCCGCGCCGCGATATACTTCATTTCCTCGGTGATGATCCCCTGGCGGGCATAGTAAAGCTGGGTGACGTTTTTTCCTGGCTTGGCGCGCAGCAGCTTGACGCCATCACGGTTGAACTGCGGCACCGTCAGCTTCTCGCCGCGCTTGAGGCCATCGTCTTCCGGCTTCCTCTCGCGCCCGACATATTCCTCGACATCGCCGCGCGCCAGAATCCAGTCGCGGCGGCGGCCGGCAAGCCCCTTGTCGATGTCGATGGTGACGGAATCATCCGTATACGGACCGGACGTGTCATACAAAAGCACCGGCGGCTCGCCGCCCGACAGCTTCACTTCGCGGAACGGCACGCCATCCTTGATCAGTTTGTTGGAGCCCGGCAGCGCGCCGCGCGTGATGCTGAGCGACTTGTCGAGAATGGGTTTGTTCATGGTGCGCCTCTCCCTACGCCGGTGTGAACCGGATCAGGTTCTAAGGGATCCGCGGGATTGCGGTCTCAGCCGCTTGCGCGGCACCCCTGGGAAAGACGCATCTTACCGCCGGAAGCTAGCTGGCGGCAAACTGTTTGAACTCGGCAATCACGCCCTTGACCGCCGCCGCCACGATCTTTTCCCCAGCTACGATGCTGGCCTGGCTGGGGTCGGAACCTATGCGCCCGTCCGGGAAGCGGCGGCGATAGTCGTCGGCATCCAGGATGGGGCCGTTGGGGGCGATGCGCGGGGTCATGGTCACGGACTTCACCGCTTCGGGATAGCCGAACCAGGTCACCGAGACTTCGGACGGGGTGGCATGGCTGCCCTCGCCCACCGGGAAAAGCTGGCGGCAGAGGTCCATCACCCCGGGAACTTCCCACCAGTTGCGCAAGGTGCAGCGCAAGGGGGGATGATTGGAGCCAGCGCGGTCAAAGGTGATGCCGTGATAGATTTCCGAAAAAGCCGCCGTGATGGTGGCAATGTTGCCGCCATGGCCGTTCAGCCAGTAGATGCGCTCAAAACCATGGCGGGTCAGGCTCTGCGCCCAGTCCATCATGGTGGCAATCATGGTCGAAGGGCGCAGGGTGATGGTGCCGGCAAAACCCATATGGTGCTGCGCCTGCCCGACATTGAAGGTCGGGCCCACCAGGATGCCGGCCTCGTCGCCGGCGCGGCGGCCGATGATCTCCGGACACAGCGCATCGGTGCCGAGCAGGCCGTTAGGCCCATGCTGCTCGGTCGAACCGATGGGAATCAGTATCGCCTTCGATCTGGCCAGATAGGCCTCGACCTCGGGCCAGGTGGAAAGTTGAAGTTGCATCGGAAGCCTTGCGAGACACGGTGCGATCATAGCACCATACCGTCAGAGGCAAGCCCAAAAGAGATTTGTTATGTCCGAGAGCCTGATCCCGGTCCCGGAAGAGTGGAAAACACGCGCCTTCATGACCAAGGCCCAGTATGAGGCGGCTTACGCGGAATCGGTGCGTGACCCCGACAGCTTCTGGGGCAAGGAAGCCAAACGGCTGGACTGGCTGACGCCCTTCACCAAGGTCAAGAATGTCAGCTGGGACCCCGACAATCTTTCCATCAAGTGGTTCGAGGACGGGGCGCTGAATGTCTCGGCCAACTGCATCGACCGCCACCTGGCGATGCGCGGCGACCAGACCGCCATCATCTGGGAAGGCGACGATCCGAACGACAGCAAGCACATCACCTATCGTCAGCTGCATGCCGAAGTCTGCAAATTCGCCAATGTGCTGAAATCCCGCGGCGTCCAGAAAGGCGACCGCGTCACCATCTACATGCCGATGATCCCGGAAACAGCGTACGCCATGCTGGCCTGCACCCGCATCGGGGCGGTGCATTCGGTGGTGTTCGGCGGCTTTTCACCCGACTCTCTGGCAGGGCGCATCATCGATTGCGACAGCAAGGTGGTAATTACCGCCGATGAAGGCGTGCGCGGGGGCAAGCCGATCCCGCTCAAGAAGAATACCGACGACGCCTTGGCCAAGGCCGATATCGTCACCAGCGTGATCGTGGTCAGGCGCACCGGTGGCAAGGCCGAGATGAAACCCGGCCGCGACGTCTGGTATCACGAGGAAGCCGCCAAGGTACCCGCCGACTGCGTCCCCGAGGCGATGAATGCGGAAGACCCGCTGTTCATCCTTTACACCTCCGGCTCCACCGGAAAACCCAAGGGCGTGCTGCATACCTCCGGCGGCTATCTGCTGTGGGTGTCGTACACACATCAATATGTGTTCGACTATCACGACGGCGACATCTTCTGGTGCACCGCCGATGTCGGCTGGGTCACGGGCCACAGCTATATCGTCTATGGCCCGCTGGCCAATGGCGCCACCACCCTGATGTTCGAAGGCGTGCCCAACTATCCCAGCGCCTCGCGCTTCTGGGAGGTGATCGACAAGCACAAGGTCAACATCTTCTACACCGCGCCTACTGCTATCCGCGCCCTGATGCGTGACGGCGACGCACCGGTAAAGAAAACCAGCCGCGCGTCGCTGCGCCTCCTGGGCAGCGTGGGCGAACCGATCAATCCCGAAGCCTGGCTGTGGTATCACCGGGTGGTGGGCGACAGCCGCTGCCCCATTGTGGATACCTGGTGGCAGACCGAAACCGGCGGCCTTCTGATCTCGCCCCTGCCCGGCGCCACCGACCTGAAGCCCGGGTCCGCCACCAAGCCACTGCCCGGCGTGGTGCCTGAGCTGGTGGATGCCGAAGGCAAGGTTCTGGAAGGCGCCGCCAGCGGCAATCTCTGCCTCACCCAAAGCTGGCCCGGCCAGATGCGCAGCGTCTATGGCGATCACCAGCGTTTCGTGGACACCTATTTCAAGACCTATCGCGGCAAGTATTTCACCGGCGACGGCTGCCGCCGCGATGAGGACGGCTATTACTGGATCACCGGCCGGGTGGATGACGTGATCAACGTCTCCGGCCATCGCCTGGGCACCGCCGAAGTCGAAAGCGCGCTGGTGGGGCACATGCACGTCGCCGAAGCCGCGGTGGTGGGCTATCCCCACGACATCAAGGGCCAGGGCATTTATGCCTATGTCACCCTGAAGGCGGGGGTAGCGAACAGCGATACCCTGAACGCCGAACTGAAAGCCTTTGTGGGCAAGGAGATCGGGCCCATCGCCAAGCCGGATGTGATCCAGTTCGCGCCGGGCCTGCCCAAGACCCGATCCGGCAAGATCATGCGGCGCATCCTGCGCAAGATCGCCGAAGGCGATATGTCGAATCTGGGCGACATCACCACCCTGGCCGATCCGTCGGTGGTGGAAGATCTCGTCAAGAATGCGCGCAAGTAGTGCTGGTATTTCTGTACTTTATCGCGGCGATGGGGGTCGGCTACTGGGCGAAAATCCATGGCCGCAATCCCGCGCTGTGGGGAATCCTCGCGGTGGTGCTGACGCCGCTGGGCGGCAGTCTCGCGCTGATGCTGGCCGACCGCACGGGGTGGTTTCGCTACTAGTCTTTCTTGACGTTCACGGTGATGGCCGGCTTGGGCGCGGACGCGCCGCTCTTGTGGGCGTCCCACATGAAAAAGCCGACAATACCGACGCCGACCAGCAAGGCGCCGACGATGAAGGACAAAAAGGCGGTGCTGCCATTGCCCGCACCGGTTTCCGTAGCCATGAGAATCTCCGTGAAACTGTCATGACCAAACGGCCTGAGCCGTCCGGGGTTCCGCCGGTTCCTTTACTTGCGATAGGCTGTCAGCTTCTCGCCCAGGATCACCTTCCAGGCCTGATGCAAATCTGATTCGAACCGCTGCCGGGAAAACAGCGCCGCCGTGGCATGGCCGGCCGCGACCCGGACATTGCCCTGTCCGCTTTCAAACAGCCGGCAGGCGTCACCCAGGCGCGCGGTGAAATCTTCGTGGTCGCCATCGGCGATCCAATCGCCATTCTCCGGGGTGGCATATTCCCCGCCGCCATGCCCGGTATAGCCCACGACGTGACAACCGCTGGCCATGGCTTCCAGATTCATCAATCCCAGGCTTTCCAGCAGGGGAAAGCCGGCCCAGATCGCGGATTCCGCCATCACCCTGGCGCCCTCGTGTCGCGGCATGTTGATCACCGGCGCCCAGGGCACGTCGGCATATTGCGGGAACTTGGCCTTGAAATACTCCGCCAGGTACAGCGCCTCGACCTGCCGCTTCAACGGCGTGTAGCCAATCTGCAGCCGCTTGGCCGCGGGCGCAAAATACTCCGGCAAGGCGGGCCGCACGCGGCTTATTGGATGCGTCACGCCCAGATCGCGCAAACAGGTAATGCTGAAATCGCTGAGCACCAGTACATGCGCAAAAGGATACGCATTCAGGCCCGCGACATTGCGAAAGCCGAAGAAGGTGAAAAAGGGATTTTGGTTGTGCATCACCCGGATGCAGGGCAGATCACCCGCGAAAGCCAGCATCTCGCGCTGGGTTTCGCCCAGCACCAGCACGTCATCCGGCCCGATGGACGTGCCGGGACGCGCCACGGGCACGGAGAATTTCGTGAAGCCCTGATCGGGCGCGCAATAGAAAGCCCGGGCGCGCAATCCCATACGGTCCAGGGCGGCGACATGGTCCACGGCCAGCAGGTCGCCGCCCGTCACAGGCGGCGCAGCGAATGTGTAGTAGATGGTCGGCACAGCAACGGCCCGCGCTTAAACCGGCCCGCCGGACCGGCTGGCGCCGCCGTCACGGGTTTGCCCCATCATGGCGGCATAGCCGTCCATGGCGGTGGCCAGGTCAATATCCTTCTGCGTCACGCCGCCGGCGTCATGGGTCGTCAGGGTCACATCCACCCTGTTGTAGACATTGAGCCATTCGGGATGGTGATCCATTTTCGCCGCCAGCAGGGCGCAGCGCGTCATGAAGGCGAAGGCGGCATCGAAATCCACGAACTGGAATTTGCGGGTGATGGCTTCGCGATCCTTCGCCAGATTCCAGTCCGGCAGGCGCTTCAGCGAGGCCTTCAGTTCCTCAATCGTCAGTTTCGTCATAATGGCCTCCCAAGGGATAGTCCTCTTCCACCCGATTGACGCTGCCATCGCTGGTCAGCTGGCTGGAATAAAGCCGAAACGCCCCGACTTCAAACTCGGCGCTGGTATACAGCGCGTTATATTGCAGCCATTCCACCACCTTGTCCGGGTCGGGATGTTTGAGCCGCGCCAGCGTGACATGGGGGGTGAATTTGTGCGCGTCCTGCGGCTGGCCCACACGACGGATGGCGGCGTCCACCTTGCGCTGCAGGTGATCCAGCGCCGGATTGGGCCGCGCCGCCGCCCACAGCGAATGCGGCTGGCTGTTGCCGAACTGGCCCACGCCATGCAGCTGCAGGGTGAAGTCCGGCGCCATGATCCCCGCCAGGGCATCATCGATCGCTTCGACGTCATGCCCCTCCACCTCGCCGATGAAGCGCAAGGTCAGGTGCAACTGCTCGCGGCTCTGCCAGCGCGCGCCCGGCACCCCGCTCTGGATCAGCATCAGGGATTGCGCCACGCTGCGTGGAATCGCCAGGGCAACAAACAGCCTCATCGCGAGAAGCGGCCCAGCGGCAACCGGCGGCGCAGCGCCAGCACGCTGACGCCGTAAGCCAGCCCGGCGCAGACCAGCGCGCCCAACAGCGCCGCTTCGTCGGCGTAAGCGCCGGGCACGAAGGTTTCGCCTAGCCGCGCGCCCAGCCAGGCGCCCGCGCCCGCCGCCAGCGCCGCCAGCAAGGCGGGCGGCAGGGCGCGCAGGAAAATACTTTCAATCGCCAGCAGGGCGCGGCTGCGTCCCAGCCAGGTCAGAATGCCGACATTGATCCAGGCGCCCAGCGCGGTGCCCAGCGCCAGCCCCGCCACGCCCATATCAAATTCCCAGACCAGCAGCAGCTTGAGCGCGATGTTGGTGGCGAGCGCGATCAAGGTGGCGCGCATCGGGGTGACGGTGTCCTGGCGGGCGTAAAAGGTGGAAGCGACAATCCGCACCAGCGCCATGGCGGGAAGCCCGATGCCATAGGCGGCCAGCGCCAGCGCCGCCAGTTCGGCGGCCTGCGCATTAAAGGCGCCGTGCTGAAACACCGCACGCATGATGGTGCCGGGGATAAGAATGAAGGCGGCCATGAAGGGCAAGGTCAGCAGCAGGCTCATAGCCGCCGAGCGGTTCTGCGCGGCATCGGAGCCAGCGCGGTCGTTTTTTGCCAGCCGCGCCGACATGGCCGGCAGCAGGACCGTACCCAGCGCGATCCCCAGCACGCCCAGCGGCAGTTGGTTGATGCGGTCGGCATAATAAAGCGCGGTCCGGCTGCCGGTCGCCAGATAGCTCGCAAGTACGGTGTCGATCAGCGGCGCAATCACCACACTGGCGGCGCCGATGGTCACCGCGCCAAAGGCGGTGAAAAATTCCTTGATCTCCGGCGTCCAGCGCGGCCAGGTCAGGCGCAGCCAGAGGCATTCCTTCGCGCCGGCCCACAGAATGAAGATCAGTTGGGCCACGCCGCCCGCCAGCACGCCCCAGGCCGCGGCATAGGCGGCGTTGGGAAAATATTGCCAGGCGATCAGCGTGGCGATCATGGAAAGATTGAGCAGGTTCGACCAGGCGGCGCCTGCCCAGAAACGGTCGATCGCATTGAGCATGGCCGACAGCTGCACCGCCACCAGAGTCAGGATCAGATAGGGAAAGGTGACGCGCGCCAGCGCCACGGTCATGGTGAATTGCTCACCAGCAAAGCCGGGCGCAATCACGCGGATGATCAGCGGCATGAAAATCGTCGCCAGCAGCAGGAGCACGATCTGCGCCGCCATCTGCCAGGCGAAAACGCCATCGGCGAATTTCGCGGCCCTTTGCGTTTCGCCCCTGGCATGGAGCGCGGCATAGCGCGGCAAGAAGGCCGGATTGAGCGTGCCCTCGCCGAATATGGCGCGGAAATAATTGGGAAACAGGAACGCCACGAAGAAGGCGTCCGACAGCACGCCGCTGCCCAAAGTCCAGGCCAGGAGGGCGTCGCGCAGAAAACCCGTGACGCGCGACGCCAAGGTGAAGCCGCTGACCGAAAGCAGCTTCCTGAACATCAGCGGACTTTCCCTGATTCTTGGGCCAGCTTCTTCACCAGCGGCAGGATGCGCGCGACGATGACTTTCACGCCGGCCGGATTGGGATGCATGCCGTCCGCCTGATTGAGTTTGGGATTGAGCGCCACGCCGTCCAGGATGAAGGGATAGAATAACACACCCTGCTCCTTGGCCAGACGCGGATAAATGCCGTCGAACACCCTGACATAATCGGGGCCCAGATTGCGCTGCGCCTTCATGCCGGTCAGCAGCACCTTCACCTTGGCGGTTTTCAGGCGGCCGAGAATGGCGCGCAGATTCTTTTCGGTCTGTTCCGGCGGCAGGCCGCGCAGCATGTCGTTGGAGCCCAGCTCGACAATCGCCACGTCGGGGCGATCGGCCAGGGACCAGTCCAGCCGCGCCAGCCCGCCGGCGCTGGTGTCGCCGGAAACCCCGGCATTGGTTACCACCGCATCGATCCCCGCCCGCTTGAGGGCGGCCTGCAGCTGGACGCTGAATTCGGTGCCCGGCGGCAGGCCATAGCCCTGGGTCAGGCTGGTGCCCAAGGCGAGAATTTTCACCGGCGCGGCAAGGGCCCGCCCTGCTCCCGCCATGATCAACAGCAGAACTATGCTAAGCAGCGTCCGGTAAGTGCGCGTTTTCATCTTTTGTCCGAGTCGGCATGAACAATCCCCCGCCCGCCCTTCAGCTTCAAGACGTGACCCTGACGCTCAAAAGCCTGGCCGGGCCGGTGGACATACTGGCCGGCGTCTCGCTGGAGGTTCCGGCGGGGCAGACCCTGGCCCTGACCGGCCCTTCCGGCTCGGGCAAATCCTCGCTGCTGATGGTGGCGGCGGGGCTGGAAAAGCCCAGTTCCGGCAAGGTCACCATCACCGGCACCGACATCACGCGGATGGGCGAGGATGCGGCGGCGCGCTTCCGCCTCGGGCGCATCGGCATCGTGTTCCAGTCCTTTCATCTTATTCCCACCATGACGGCGCTGGAGAATGTCGCGGTGCCGCTGGAGCTGATGGGCCGCGCCGATGCCTTCGACCGCGCCGAAGCCGAATTGCGCGCCGTCGGCCTGATCCAGCGCACCGACCATTACCCCGGCCAGCTCTCCGGTGGCGAGCAGCAGCGGGTGGCGCTGGCACGCGCCCTGGCGCCGGGACCGCAGATCCTGTTCGCCGACGAGCCGACCGGCAATCTCGACAGCGCGACGGGTTCAGGGATAGCCGACCTGATCTTCGCCCTGAATGCCGAACGCGGCGCCACCCTGTTCCTGGTGACGCATGAGGAAAGCCTGGCGCGCCGCTGCCAGCGGGTGCTGCGCATGGCCGACGGCAAGATTGCTTCAGATGAATAACCTGCGTCTTGCCCTGCGTTTCGCGCGGCGCGAGTTGCGCGGCGGCTTCGCCGGTTTCCGCATTTTCTTTTTCTGCCTGGTACTGGGCAGCGCCTCCATCGCAGGCGTGGGCTCGCTCAGCGACGCTTTCCTCACCGGCCTGCAGGATCAGGGACAGATATTGCTGGGCGGCGATGTCTCCATCCGCCAGGTGCATCGCCCGATCGGCGATACCGAGCGCGCCTTTCTCGATTCCCAGGGGCGCGTGTCCCAGACCATGTCGATGCGGGCCATGGCCTATGCCCGGGACAATGTTTCGCGTCAGCTGGTCGAACTCAAGGCGGTGGATGACCGCTGGCCGCTGTTCGGCGCGCCCGCTTTCATCCCGGCACAGCCTCTGCGCGACGTGCTGGCCTGCGAGGATGACGGCATCTGCGGCGCGGCGCTGGAACTGAGCCTGATGGAGCGGCTGCATGTGCAGCGCGGCGACCTGATCCGGCTGGGCAACGCCACCTTCCGGGTGATGGCGGTGCTGGACAAGGAGCCCGACCGCGTCTCCACGGGCTTTGAATGGGGGCCGCGCCTGCTGATATCCGCCAAGGGGTTGCCGGCGACCGGGCTGGTCTCGCTGGAAAGCCTTATCAACTACAATTACCGCGTGGCGCTGAACGGCGCGCTGAACAGCCAGGTGCAGGCCCGCGCCGCCATCGCCGATTTCAAGAGCGCGGCGGAAAAACGCTTTCCGGAAGCCGGATGGAATATCCGCGACCGCACCGATGCCGCGCCGGGTATCCGCCGCTATGTCGAACAGCTCACAATGTTCCTGACCCTGGTGGGCCTGGTGGCGCTGGGCGTGGGCGGGGTCGGCGCCAGCCAGGCCATCATTGCCTTCCTGGACAGGAAGCGCGCCGACATCGCCATCCTGAAATCCATGGGCGCCAGCGGCAGCTTCGTCTTCCTGGTGTTTTTCCTTCAGGTGATGGCGGTGGCGGTCGCCGCGACCGTGCTGGGTGCGTTGCTGGGCGCTGCACTGCCTTTCGGTGTGGTGTGGTTCTATGGCGACGCCCTGCCGGTGCCGCCCAGTTTCGGTTTCTACCCCCTGCCGCTGCTCCTGGCGGTGGCCTTCGGCCTGCTGTCGGCGGTGGCTTTCGCGGTGCCGCCGCTGTCCAGAGCCCGCGCCGTGCCGCCCGCCAGCCTGTTCCGCGATACGATCTCGCCCGCCAATCCGGAAGGACAGAATTTGTATCGCGCCATCTCCGCCGCGGCGGCCATCGGCGTGGCGGCGCTGACCCTGGTGCTCGCGCCTTCACCGATTTTCGCCGCCGAGTTCCTGGGCGGCTCGATCGTGGCGCTGGCGCTGCTCCGGTTGCTGGCGGAAGGCATGCGCCGCGCCATCCGCGCCATGCCGCGTCCCAAATCGCCCTTGGTACGGTTGGCGCTGGCAAATCTGGTCCGTCCTGGCGCCGCCACTGGCGGCATCATCACCGCGCTGGGGCTGGGACTGACCCTGCTGGCCACCGTCACCCTGCTGAACGCCACCATCAACGCGCAGGTTGCGGGCGCGCTGCCCGCCCGCGCGCCCAGTTTCTTCTTCGTGGACATCCAGCAGGGTGATGCAGCCGCCTTCGATCGCACCATCACCGGCTTTTCCGGCGCGAGCGGCTATCAGCGTACCCCGATGATCCGTGGACGGATCACCGAGATGAATGGCGTGCCGTCGGCGCAGGTGAAAGTAACCCCGGAGGCCAAGTGGGCGCTGAATGGCGATCGCGGCATCACCTATGCCGCCACCCCGCCGCCCGGCACCGTCATCACGGAAGGCGAATGGTGGGCCAGGGATTATCGCGGCCCCACCCTGATCTCGCTGGACCAGAATATTGCCCATGGCACCGGGGCGAAGATCGGCGATTCCATGAAGCTGAACGTGCTGGGCCGGGAATTCGAGGGCCGCATCGCGTCCTTGCGCAAGGTGGATTTCACCAATGGCGGGCAGAATTTCGTGCTGGTGCTGTCACCGGGGCTGATCGACAAGGCCCCCCACGCCTTCCTGGCGACGGTGCGGGTGGACGACGCCCAGGAGAACGCCATGTACCTGGCGGTGACCAACCGTTTTCCCAACATTTCCACGGTGCGGGTCAAGGACGCCATCCAGCAGATCCAGAACATGCTGGCCTCGCTGGCCCGGGGCGTCAGCGCCGCCAGCCTCGTCACCATCCTGGCGGGCCTCCTGGTGCTGGCCGGCGCCATCGCGGCGGGAACGCGGGCGCGGCTGTACGACGCCACCATCCTCAAGGTTCTGGGCGCCACCCGGGCGCGAATCGCGCTGGTCTATGTCATCGAATATGGCGTGCTGGGGGCTGCGACCGGGGTTATCGCGCTGGCGGCGGGAACGCTGGCGGGCTGGGTGATCGCCTGGGGGGTGCTGGACGTGCCTTTCACCTTTGACGGCCGGGCGGTGCTGGTCACGGTGCTGGGCGGCGGCGCGGCAACCCTGCTGTTCGGCCTTTTGGGGGCGATTGGCGCGCTTTCGGTCCGCCCGGCACGGCGCCTGCGGGCGGCTTAACCTTTGCAAAAGCTTGATTTTAAGACTGGGGCGGCGGCCTTGATACCGCCACAACAAACCACGATATAGTAGGGGCAAAGGGAGTACCAAATGGCTGAGTATGACAATCGCATTGTTCGTGGCGCGGCAACCGTCGCCGACACGATGGATATGGGCCTGCGCGCGCATATGCTGCGGGTCTACAACTACATGGTCGGCGCGCTCGGCCTGACCGGCGCGGTCGCCTATGTCGTCGCCAATTCGCCGGCGCTGCTGAACCTGTTCTACCAGCAGACCGTGACCGCCAGCGGCGGCGTTGCCCTGTCTCCCACCATCCTGGGCTGGGTGGTGATGCTGGCGCCCATCGCGCTGGTCTTCTTCCTGTCCTTCCGGGTCATGCATATGAGCCAGGCGGCGGCGCAAGCCACCTTCTGGGGCTATGCCGCCCTGACCGGCGCGTCCCTGGCCTCTATCCTGATCGTCTATACCGGCGCCAGCGTCGCCATGACCTTCTTCGTCACCGCCGCCACCTTCGGCAGCATGAGCCTGTACGGCTACACCACCAAGCGTGACCTGACCGGCATGGGCAGCTTCCTGTTCATGGGGCTGATCGGCGTGATGCTGGCGTCGCTGGCCAACATGTTCTTCAAGTCGCCGATGATGGATTTCGTTATCAGCGTCATCGGCGTGCTGGTCTTCACCGGCCTGACCGCCTGGGACACGCAGAAGATCAAGAACACCTATTACGAAGTCGGCGGCAATGCCGCGGTGGCGGGCAAGGCGGCGATCATGGGCGCCCTGTCGCTCTATCTCGACTTCCTCAACATCTTCCTGTTCATGCTGCGCTTCCTGGGCGACCGCCGCTAAGCGAAAGCAGCTTCGAATCGAAAAGGCCCGGTGGAAGCACCGGGCCTTTTTTACGCCTTGAGCGCTTTCAGCAATTTCTTGTCGAACACCTTCAGCACCTGCGCCAGCTCATGGCCGCGCTTGAGGATCACGCCGCCCGCCGCAATGACGCTGTATTGGCCCTGTTTGCTGCGCAGCTCAGGGCGTTTCTCTATGCGGAACAGCGGCATTTCGCTGGCGCGGCGGAAGACCGAGAACACCGCCGTCTCTTCCAGAAAATCCAGCGCGTAATCGCGCCATTCGCCCGCTGCGACCATGCGGCCGTACAGCGTGAGAATCCGGTTCAATTCGGGACGATCAAATGTGACCTGCGTGACATGTGCCGCAGACATGTCACGCGAAACCATCGCGCGATGGAGTGCTATGGGTTCTTCCATCATCCGAAAGTGATGATGAGCCGGGCGCTTACGCCCCGCAAGCGCGAAAACCGACGGCTTTCTGTCTAAAATGTCATGCCCGACTGAGTCGGAACCTGCCCTGAAATGGTCATGATTGAACCATGCGTCAGCCGCTTTCGGGAGCGATCCTGCGATGGTCGGTTGGCTGTGAATCGGTGCGGATAACAAGCCCCCCAGCCCCTATTCCGGGCCGGATCCAGCCAACCGACAGTTTCCCAAAAAACAAATCGAGACAGTGCCCCCCGGCGCGCGCGTCAGCGCGCTTGCATGGGGAGGTGGCTGGTCCATAGCAGCAGCGTATGGACGGCCCTCGGGCCAGCGAAGGCCGGAGGGGCTAGCGCAGCGTCGCGATGAATTCGCGTATCCACGCCGCATATTGTCCGAACAATCCACCGATGGCACCGACCAAAGCGCAGATCATCACCCCATAGGGAATGAAGCGCTCGGGTTGATCGCCCAGCCAGTTCGCCGTGCCCACCGCCGCCAGCCCGCAAGCCGCCCCGATCACCAGCCCGCCCAGCGCGCCCATGCCATAGCCGCGCGCCAGGTCGCGGGCATAGAGCAGGCTGGCGGTGCCGGCGATCATCATGCAGCCGAACAGCGCATAGTGAACCTGCAGCAGGGGCCGCACATGGCTGGCGGCCATCAGCGTCACTTCCAGGGTCACGCCCACCAGCAGGGCGCGGCCCAGAATGCGGGAATCGATCAGGATCTGGACGGCTTTTCTCATGGTGAAATGCTAGCGCGAACGCACGCGGCGGCAACCCTCTTCTTGCGGGAAAATGCCGATTTCTCTAAGCAGTTCCCATGGCGGGCGAGACAGCCGATCCTTACGTGCGTGACCTCTGGTACATGCCGGCGCTGGCGTCCAGCCTGAAGCGCGGCGACATGCGCCGGGAAATGCTGCTGGGCGAGCCGGTGCTGCTGGGCCGGGGTCATAGCGGCGAGGTCTTCGCCGTGCGCGACATCTGCCCCCATCGCGGCGTACCTTTGTCGGCCGGCCGCATCAAATCCGACGACACGGTGGAGTGCCCCTATCATGGCTGGCGTTTCCGCAAGGATGGGGTGTGCAGCGTCATTCCCTCCCTGGTGCCGGGCCAGGACTTCGATCCCCAAAAGGTCAAGGTGCGCAGTTATGCTGTGCGCGAACAGGACGGGCTGATCTGGGTCTATATGCCTTCGGCGCCGGGCGCCGCGCCGAAATCCGAACCGCCGCGCGTTGGCGTCAGCCACAAGATGCGCTGGACCGAAACCCAGACCTTTCGCTGCGGCATCGACCATGCGGTGATCGGGCTGATGGACCCGGCGCACGCGGCCTATGTGCATGATCACTGGTGGTGGAAACGCAAGGCGCGCCTGAAGGAAAAACACTACGCGCCGCTGCCCACCGGCTTTGTGATGACCCGGCACAAGCCCAGCAAGCCGGCCTATAGCGTGCTGGGTGACGTGACGACCGAGATCACCTTCGAACTGCCGTCCACGCGATTTGAAAATCTGGCGGGATCGTTTTTGGGCAAGGCATTCCAGGTGGTGGGCCTCACGGTCTGCACCCCGCGCGACGCCGACAATACCGACGTCATCCAGGTATTTTACTGGCCCGGCTGGCTGAACTTCATCTATCCCTTTTTCTGGGCGCTGGGCCGGACCTTCATCGGCGACGACCGCAAGATCGTGGAACTGCAGCGCGAGGGGCTGAAATTCAATCCGAATCTGATGCTGATCCAGGACGGGGACCAGCCGGCCATCTGGTACCACCGGGTCAAGAAAGCCTGGGCGGACTCGGTCGAAAACGGCACGGAATTCGTCAATCCTGTGCAAGAACGGACCCTGCGCTGGAGATCGTAATTTTTGGGGTTGCGGCCCTCCCCCGACCCCTCTAAACGGTCCCCTTAACCTGCAATTCGGCCGGCCAAAGGCGCCCTCAAAAGCGCCGGACTTTCCGCGCGAGTACCCATGCCCAAACGCACCGATATCCATACTGTCCTGATCATCGGCGCGGGACCTATCGTGATCGGGCAAGCCTGCGAATTCGACTATTCCGGCGCCCAGGCCTGCAAGGCCCTGCGCGAAGAGGGCTACCGGGTGGTGCTGGTCAATTCCAACCCCGCCACCATCATGACCGACCCGGACATGGCGGACGCCACCTATATCGAGCCGATCACCCCGGAATTCGTGGAAAAGATCATCGCCCGCGAGCGCCCCAATGTGCCCGAAGGCATGGTCTTCGCCCTGCTCCCCACCATGGGCGGCCAGACCGCGCTCAACACCGCGCTGTCCTTGCGCAAGATCGGCGCGCTGGAGCGCCACAATGTCGAGCTGATCGGGGCCACCGCCGATGCCATCGACAAGGCCGAGGACCGCGAGCGCTTCAAGCAGGCCATGCTGTCCATCGGGCTGGACGTGCCCAAGGGCTTCACCCTGAAAGGCCAGCTGCGGCAGAAAAAGGATTCCGGCGGCAATCCCATCTATGACGGCAACAATGCCCCGGTGATGGAACTGGGCCCGGAAACCCTGTCCAAGGCGCTGACGGTGCTCGATGAGGTCGGCTTGCCGGCCGTCATCCGCCCCAGCTTCACCATGGGCGGCACCGGCGGCGGCATCGCCTACAACCGCGAGGAATTCTTCGCCATCGTGGAAGGCGGGCTGGAAGCCAGCCCCACCAACGAAGTGCTGATCGAGGAATCAGTGCTGGGCTGGAAGGAATTCGAGATGGAGGTGGTGCGCGACAAGGCGGACAACGCCATCATCATCTGCTCGATCGAGAATATCGACGCCATGGGCGTGCATACCGGCGACAGCATCACCATCGCCCCGGCCCTGACCCTGACCGACAAGGAATATCAGCGCATGCGGTCGGCCAGCATCGCGGTGCTGCGCGAGATCGGGGTGGAGACCGGCGGCTCCAACGTGCAATGGGCGGTCAATCCGAAAGACGGCCGCATGGTCATCATCGAGATGAACCCGCGTGTGTCGCGCTCGTCCGCCCTGGCCTCCAAGGCCACCGGCTTTCCCATCGCCAAGATCGCCGCCAAGCTGGCCTGCGGCTACACGCTGGACGAACTGAAGAACGACATCACCAAGGTGACGCCCGCCAGCTTTGAACCCACCATCGACTATGTCGTCACCAAGATCCCGCGCTTCGCCTTTGAAAAATTTCCCGGCGCCGAGCCGCTGCTGACCACCTCGATGAAGTCGGTGGGCGAAGCGATGGCCATCGGCCGCACCTTTGCCGAGTCGCTGCAGAAGGCGCTGCGAAGCCTGGAAACCGGCCTCACCGGTTTTGACGAAATCCCGCTGGACGAAGACCCCAATGAAATCCGCGCCGCCCTGGCGCGCGCCACGCCGGACCGGCTGCGCCTTTCGGCCCAGGCGATGCGCTACGGCTTCCCGCTGGAGGAGATCCAGCGCATCACCGGCTACGACCCCTGGTTCCTGGGCGAAATTGAAACCATCGTTCAAACCGAAGCGCGCGTGCGCCAGGACGGACTGCCCAAGGATGCCGTGTCTTTCCGCGCCCTCAAGACCATGGGCTTTTCCGATGCCAGGCTGGCCAAGCTGACCGGCCAGAAGGAAGCCGCCGTGCGCAAGGCGCGCCATGCGCTGGATATCCGGCCCTGCTACAAGCGCATCGATACCTGCGCCGCCGAGTTCGCGGCGCTGACGCCCTACATGTATTCCAGCTATGAAACTCCGATCGGCGGCAGCACGGCTTGCGAAAGCAATCCCACCGACGCCAAGAAGATCATCATCCTGGGCGGCGGCCCCAACCGCATCGGCCAGGGCATCGAGTTCGACTATTGCTGCTGCCATGCCGCCTATTCGCTGTCGAAGCAGGGCTATGAAACCATCATGGTCAACTGCAATCCCGAAACCGTATCCACCGATTACGACACCTCGGACCGGCTTTATTTCGAGCCGCTGACTTTGGAAGACGTGCTGGAGATCATCCACAAGGAACAGGAAAAGGGCAGCCTGGCAGGGGTCATCGTGCAGTTCGGCGGCCAGACTCCGCTGAAGCTGGCGAACGGATTGCGTGATGCGGGCGTACCGATCCTGGGAACCAGCGCCGACGCCATCGACCTGGCCGAGGACCGCAAGCGGTTCCAGGCCCTGCTGGAAGAGCTGAAACTCAAGCAGCCGCGCAACGGCACCGCCATGACGTCGGAGGAAACCGTCAAGGCGGCGGAGATGATCGGCTATCCGGTGATCCTGCGCCCCTCATACGTTTTGGGCGGACGCGGCATGGTGGTGGTGTCGGACGAAGGCGAATTGAAGAAGCAACTGGAGTCCGGCGAGCTGTTCCGCATTTCCGGCGACAATCCGGTCCTGATCGACGGCTTCCTCAACCGCGCCACCGAAGTGGATGTGGACGCCATCTGTGACAAGGACGGCGACGTCTTCATCGCCGGCATCATGGAGCATATCGAGGAAGCCGGCGTGCATTCCGGCGACAGCGCCTGTTCGTTGCCGCCGCGCTCATTATCCGCAAAGACCATCGCCGAGATCGAGCGCCAGACCATCGCCATGGCCAAGGCGCTGAAGGTCCAGGGCCTGATGAATGTGCAATACGCCATCCAGGGCGATGAAATTTATGTGCTGGAAGTCAATCCGCGCGCCTCGCGCACCGTGCCCTTTGTGGCCAAGGCCATTGGCCTGCCGGTAGCGGCCATCGCCAGCCGCGTCATGGCGGGCGAGACGCTCAAATCCATGAACCTCAAAAAGCCGAACCCGAAACACATCTCGGTCAAGGAAGCGGTTCTGCCCTTCGCCCGCTTCCCCGGCGTGGACACGATCCTGGGACCGGAAATGCGCTCCACCGGCGAAGTGATGGGACTGGACGAGAATTTCGGCCGCGCCTTCGCCAAAAGCCAGATCGGCGCGGGCGTCAAGCTGCCCACCGGCGGCACGGTGTTCATTTCCGTCAAGGAAGGCGACAAGGAACTGATCGCGGTGCCGGCACGCGAATTGCTGGCGATGGGCTTCAGCCTGGTCGCCACCCGGGGCACGGCGCGGGTGCTGGAAAGCCAGGGCCTGCCTGTCACCACCATCAACAAGGTACTGGAAGGCCGCCCCCATGTCGTGGACGCGCTGAAGAATGGCGAGATCAACCTGGTGTTCAACACCACAGACGGCGCCCAGGCGCTGGCGGACTCCTCGTCCATCCGCCGGGCGGCGCTGACGCTGAAGGTTCCCTATTACACCACCCTGGCCGGGGCCGCCGCCGTTACCCAGGCGATCCAGGCCTTGCGGGCGGGCTCTCTTGAAGTCGCCCCCCTGCAGTCCTACTCTTTGTAACGCACCGCTGCGCTGAATGTGAATTAAAGCAGCAAATTCAGTGCCTTAACGAATAACAGGTTCGGCAACCGGGCAGTCCCGGGGCTCTGAGCCTTTTTTTGCCCGGCTTGCGGCCGGGAGGGATGAGACGATGGAAAAGATTCCGATGACCGCCGCCGGCTTCAAGGGCCTGGAGGAAGAGCTGAACCAGCTCAAGAATGTGGACCGTCATGAGATCATCAAGGCGATTGCCGAAGCGCGCGCCCATGGCGACCTGTCGGAAAATGCCGAGTATCACGCCGCCAAGGAGAAGCAGAGCTTCATCGAAGGCCGCGTCATGGAACTGGAAGACCAGATCGGCCGCGCCGACGTGATCGACATTTCCAAACTGTCGGGCGGCAGCGTCAAATTCGGCGCCACCGTCACCCTTGTCGACGAGGACACGGACGAGGAACGCAAGTTCCAGATCGTGGGGGATGTGGAATCCGACGCCAAGCAGGGCCGCATCTCGCTCTCCTCCCCCATTGCACGCGCCCTGATCGGCAAGAGCAAGGGCGACACGGTGGAAGTCGCGGCACCGGGTGGCGCGCGCTCCTACGAGGTCGTCAAGGTCGAGTTCAAGTAAGCCTCAGATCAACCCTGGAATGAAGCGTGCCGTCTTTGCGCGGTAGACGGCATATTCCGGATAGGCCTCCGACAGGACCCGCTCTTCGAAGATGGTGCGGATCACCAGCAGCGCAACCACGCCGAGCGCCATCAGTCCTGCCCAGGGCTGGATGAATTGCATCGCGGTGCCGACGATGGTGATCATTTCCACGCCATACAGCGGGTGACGCGCCCGGGCGTAAGGACCGCTGGTCACCAGGGTTCGGGCTTCGGGCATGATCGAGAAGGACTTGCCCAGCCGCCACAGCACCAGCACCGACGCCAGGCTGCCCACGCCCACCAGCACTGCCGACACCAGCTGCATGCCCAGGCTCAGCTGCGCCACCGGAAACTGCAGGATGCCCACGCCCAGGAAGGTGCCTGCAAAGGCAAAGAAGCGCGGCAGCAGGCCCCTGGACTTGCGCACGGGCTTGTCCCGTACCACCAGAAGATAGACCAGCAGCAAATTGAATCCCGCCGCCGCCGTCAGCGAGAAAAAACGCACCCAGTTCAGCAGGGGCGCGTTGCCGGAAAGGATCAGCGATGCGTCACCGACCAGGGTCGGGCGCAACTGCAACAACCCATAGACGAACCACAGGATCAGCGGCAGCGCCGCCAGCGCGTCATAGGTCTTGGTGTTCTGGGCCCGCAGCAGGCGCGGATTGGGTTCACCGGGCTTGAACGCCCAGGCCAGCAGCAGAAGCCATCCCAGACCCAGATTGGTGACCAGCGCGATCAGCAGGGTAGTGGCGGGCGGAACGCCTGGACCGGTGAGCATGAATCCAGGAAACAGCAGATGCAGCAAAACGCTTTGCAGCGGCGACACCAGGACATTCAGCCCCAGGATGAGGAAGAAGTGCCGGTGCCCCTTGAGAAAGGCAAGAATGGCCGGCAGGAAATAGACATAGGCCGCAATGGCAAAGAGCAGGAGCGCGAAGCTTTTTGCCTGTCCCGTCAGAATTGTCTGCAGCATCCCCGTTCCCCCGACCTTCGTTTATTCTTGAGGCCGCCGCGCCAGAAGCGCCACCATTTCCGCGACCTCTGCGAACTTCCCATCCGGCGACAATTCCCGCAAGGCCGCCCCCAGTTCATCCGCGAATGTTTCGCGGCCCCCGCCCAGTTTTTCCGGCGCGCAACTGGACAGGGAAAAGGCGCGGCCCACGATGTCGTCCACCGTCAAATTCTGGCGGATGGTCACCGACAGTCCGTCCAGCCGGGTGAAGGCCGAGGCGAACAGGAAAGGCTCATAGCGGCGATGGCCGCCGTGCCGCTCCCTGGCGTGGGGGGCATGGCGGTCGCCGATGGTGCGCAGCAGCTTGAACCAGGCATTTTCCTCCACCGGCGGATGGGCATCGTGAAACAGCGCCACGCCACCATCCGGCGTCACAATGCGGTCCAGCATGGCAAGGGTCGCCGCGCGGTCCATCCAGTGAAAGGCCCGCCCGATGACGACCAGCCGGAAGGGGCCCATGTCCGGCGTCAGATCGTAGGAGCTGGCCTGCCGCAGCATCACGCGGACGCCGGCGGCCGCGGCGGCCGCTTCGGTCGCCGCCAGCATTTCCGGCTCCGGGTCCATGGCGGTCACCGCCATGCCGGCTTGCGCAAACGGGATCGCCAGCATTCCCGACCCGCAGCCCAGATCCAGAACCGCATCGCCGGGCCTCAGGCCCGCCAGCCCGGCCACCCGCGCGATCAGCCGCTCCGGGTAGGCAAGGCGGTAGCGCTCATAAAAGGCCACGGTGCCCCGAAAGCGGCGGGGATCGTGGGGCGGGGCAGCCTCAGGCGTTTTCAGTGGGTCGTTCCGGTTCACGGCTGCACTCTTTTCCTACGGGTCGCTCCGGCTTGCGCCTGCGCTCCTGGGAACCTTTTGGACTTTGCTTTGTTGGTCATGGGCTTATACTAGCCGGACCCTATATTTTTTGAATGGATTCAATGGCCAATATCGCCCTTGTGGACGACGACAAGAATATCCTCGCGTCCGTCAGCATGCTGCTGGAACAGGAAGGCTATCACGTCCGCACCTTTTCGGACGGTGCCGCCGCCCTCACCGCCCTGACCACCACCCCGCCTGACCTCGCCATCCTGGATATCAAGATGCCACGCATGGACGGGCTGGAATTGCTGCACCGCCTGCGCCAGGCCCAGGACCTGCCGGTGATCTTCCTCACCAGCAAGGACGAAGAGATAGACGAGCTGATGGGCCTGAATGCCGGAGCCGACGATTATATCCGCAAGCCCTTCTCCCAGCGCCTGCTGCTGGAACGGGTGCGGGCGGTGCTGCGCCGCGCCGAAGGCAAGAGCGGTCCCGCGCCTGCAGGCGCCGCCGGCGATGCCGCCAAGAAGGAAGCGCTGGTGCGCGGCCAGCTGGCGCTCGATCCCCAGCGCCATGAATGCACCTGGGACGGCAAGCCGGTGCGCCTGACAGTCACCGAATTTCTGATCCTGCAGGCGCTGGCCCAGCGCCCGGGCTTTGTCAAAAGCCGCGACAGCCTGATGGACGCGGCCTATGACGACCAGGTCTATGTCGATGACCGCACCATAGACAGCCACATCAAGCGCCTGCGCAAGAAATTCAAGGCCGTGGCGGACGACTTCGATGCCATCGAGACGCTGTACGGCGTCGGCTATCGTTACAGGGAATAGTGCCGCACTTTTCCGCCCTCACCTGGCGCATCCTTGCCTTCAATGCGCTGGCGCTGATCGTGCTGACCGGCGGCGTCATCCTGGTGCAGGCCACCGGACGCGGCCTGGTCGAAGAGCGGCTCAATTCCATCCAGGAACAGGCCAATATCGTGGCGGGCACCATCGCCCAATACGCCACCGATCCCGACACCCATACCCTGCGGGTCGATGAAGCCGAGCCGTTGCTGCGCCAGCTGATTGCGCCGACGCGGCTGCGTGGCCGGCTCTATCTGCCCACCGGGCGGCTGGCGATCGATACCCGCAACCTGCTGGCGCGCAACGTGGTGCAGACGCAGGAGCTTCCGGCCCTGGATTCCGCCACCCAGCTCAAGGAATGGTTCAAGCGGCTCTATGACGGGGTTATGGGCGTGCGCCCCTTTGCGCAGCTCGAACCCTATTACGAAGCCGGCGATGATGGGCGCGTCTATCAGGAAGTCGGTTCCGCCCTGGAGGGCACGGCCGACAGCGCCGAGCGGGTGGACGACCGCAACCGGCTGGTCCTGTCGGTGGCGGTTCCGATCCAGCGCTTCACCGCCATCTATGGCGTACTGTTCCTGTCCACGGAAGGCGGCGATATCGACGGCATCCTGCGGGCCGAGCGCGCCACCCTGATCCAGGTCTTTGCCGTCGCCTTCCTGGTCATGCTGTTCTCGTCTCTTTATCTGGCGGGCACCATCGCCGAACCCGTCAAGCGGCTGGCGGCGGCGGCCGACCGGGTTCGTTCCGGCATCGGCGGGCGCGGCGACATTCCCAATTTTCCCGAACGCGACGACGAGATCGGCGACCTGGCCGACAGTCTGAAATCCATGACGGCGAGGCTTTATGACCGCATCGACGCCATCGAAAGCTTCGCCGCCGACGTGGCACACGAGTTGAAGAACCCCCTCACCTCGCTCGCCAGCGCGGTGGAAATGTTCGGCCGCGCCAAGGACGATGTAAGCCGCGCCCGGCTGCTCGCCATCGTGCGCGGCGACGTCAAGCGCATCGATCGGCTGATCACGGACATTTCCGACGCCTCCCGGCTGGATGCCGAACTGTCGCGCGAAGCCCCCGAACCGGTGGCGCTGTCGCGGCTGCTCGCCACCATCATCGAAATCTACCGCATGACCGACACCGATCATGCCGTGACCTTCGTGCTGCGCGACGATCTGCCGCCGGGATCCATCGTGCGCGGCCGCGACGAGCGGCTGGGCCAGGTGGTGCGCAACCTGATCGACAATGCCGTGTCCTTCAGCCCGCCGGGCGGCACCGTGACCGTCAGCGCCGCGCGGCATGACATCGTGGCGCGGATCACGGTGGAGGATGAAGGCCCCGGCATTCCACCCGATAATCTGGAATCCATCTTCGAGCGTTTCTACACTGAGCGGCCCAGCGATACCTTCGGCCGCAATTCCGGCCTGGGGCTTTCCATCGCGCGCCAGATCATCGAAGGCGCCGGCGGGCGCATCTATGCGGAGAACCGGGAGAGCGGCGGAGCGCGGCTGATCGTTGAACTGCCCGTGGCGCAGGTCTGATCCATGTCCAATGAAGCCAACATCCATGCTTCCTGTGTCTCGCTTCGCAACCAGGGCGTCCTGCTGCTGGGGCCGAGCGGCGCAGGAAAATCCGACCTGGCGCTGCGCCTGATTGATGGCGGAGCAAAGCTGGTGGCGGATGATCGCACCCTGCTGTTCGTGAAGAATGGCGCGCTGCACGCCAGGGCGCCGTCCAGCATTTCGGGCCTGCTGGAAATACGCGGCGTCGGAATCGTCAAGCTGCCGGTGCGCGCATCGGTAAAAATCGCGCTGGTGGTAACGCTGGGACAGGAAGGTCCGCGGCTGCCGCCAAAGCGATTCTACCGCACACCTCCCGCGCTAAGGACGAACACAAAGCTGCCGCAAATCACATTGGATGCGTTTTTCGCCGCAACTCCAGCCAAAATCCGCGCCACTTTGGCGGCTTTTTCACGCGGGCTCTTCCGCGACACTTTCAACTTGAAATAGCCGGGGGAAACCCCAAATAAGCCTTTCGCCGGCAACGGCTTTTGCTACTGTCCGCGCCGCGAACGGAAAGCTTCATGATCGGCATTGTCCTCGTCACCCATGGTCGCCTGGCCCAGGAATTCATTTCGGCCATGGAGCATATGGTCGGCCCGCAGACCCATCTGCGCGCCGTCTGCATCGGCCCCGAAGATGACATCGAACGCCGCCAGCGCGAGATCGCGGCGGCGGCAAAGTCGGTGGATGTGGGCCGGGGCGTGATCATCGCCACCGACATGTTCGGCGGAACGCCCTGCAACCTGGCCCTCACCTTGCTGGAAAAGGGCAAGATCGAAGTTCTGGCCGGCGCCAATCTGCCCAGCCTTATCAAGCTGATCGACATCCGCACCAAGGTGCCGCTGGAACAGGCGGTGAAGGAATCCATCGAAGCGGGGCGCAAGTATATGCGCGCCGGCAGCGCGGACCTGTAATGGCCGAAATACTGCGAAGCCGGGTGATCATTCCCAACAAGCGCGGGCTGCATGCCCGGGCCAGCGCCAAGATCGTTGAAGCCGCGGCGCGCTTTCAGGCGGAAATCTATGTCGTCAAGGACGGCACCGCCGTCAATGGCCGCTCCATCATGGGGCTGATGATGCTGGCCGCCTCGATGGGCTCGGAAGTGGAAATCACCACCGAAGGTCCGGATGCGGCGCAAGCAATGAAGGCGGTCCTCGCACTGGTTGAGGCAAAGTTCGGGGAGGAGTGATGCGTAAGGTATTTGCGCTCTTCGCCGGTTTCCTCCTTCTCGTTCCTGTTGCCGCCACCGCGCAAACCATCGCCCGCCCGTCGCTGTGGCATGTCCAGGGCCGCCAGGGCGATGTCTATCTGCTGGGCTCGGTCCATATCCTGCCGCCCGACGTGCAATGGCGCTCGCCCCCCATCCAGGATGCCATCGCCCGCGCCGATGTTTTTGCCTTTGAAGTGCCGCAGGACAAAAAATCCCAGGCGCAGGTGCAAGCCCTGATCGCCGCAAAAGGCTATCTGCCGCCGGGCCAAAGCCTGCGCCCCCTGCTGAAGAAATCGGCGCAGGCCGATTTCGATGCCGCCCTGGCCTCCTCCGGCCTGGCGCCGTCCGCGGTGCAGAATACCCGTCCCTGGCTGGCGGGCCTGCAGCTGCTGTTCGCGCAGATCGCCAAGCTGAAGTTCGCGGTGGAGAATGGCGTGGACAGCCAGTTGATCGCGGAGGCGGAGAGAGCCGGCAAGCCGCTGCGTTATCTGGAAACCATCGAGCAGCAATTCGCCCTGCTGGCGCCCGACGACCGTGCGCTGGAAATGGAAGAGTTCGAAGCCGGGCTGAAAGACCTGAAGGACATTGGCGGCGAAATCCAGCCGATGGTGAATGCCTGGAGCAACGGCGACCAGAAGACGCTCGACCGCCTGATCAATGGCGATCTGGACCGCTTTCCCAAGGCGAGAAAGGCCCTGCTGGACGACCGCAACAAGGCCTGGGTGCCCCAGATCGCCGCCATGCTGAAGGAGAAGCAAACCGTCATGGTGACGGTCGGCGCGGGCCATCTCACCGGCCCCAAGGGTCTGCCGGCCCTGTTGCGCAAGGCGGGCTACAAGGTCGTTGGGCCGTGATGGCGAGGCGAAGCCACCACGGCGCCGCAGCGGGCCGCAGCGGCTTTAGGCCCGCGAGGCCGGAGACAACCCATTGAATTTCCTGCATCGCACCCGTATGCGACATAAGGATATGCAGTTTTCTTTATATCCTTCTTGCCCGCCTCGGGCCTCGCTGCTATAGCCGCCTCGCAATTTGAGGAATCGCGCCATGGCCGCCGCTTTTAACGACTATATCGTCAAGGACATCTCTCTCGCCGAATGGGGCCGCAAGGAGCTCAACATCGCCGAGATCGAGATGCCCGGCCTGATGGCCACCCGCGCCGAATATGGCAAGGCGCAGCCGCTGAAGGGCGCGCGCATTGCCGGCTCGCTGCACATGACCATCCAGACCGCGGTGCTGATCGAGACCCTGAAGGCGCTGGGCGCCGACATCCGCTGGGTGTCGTGCAACATCTATTCGACCCAGGACCATGCCGCCGCCGCCATCGCCGCGGCCGGCATCCCGGTCTTCGCCGTCAAGGGCGAGAGCCTGAAGGATTACTGGGATTACACCGCCAAGCTGTTCGAATGGCACGGCGGCGGCTATCCCAACATGATCCTGGACGATGGCGGCGACGCCACCATGCTGGTCCATCATGGCTTGCGCGCCGAAAAGGGCGACACCGCCTTCCTGGAAAAGCCGGAAAATGAAGAAGAAGAAGTCTTCTACGCGCTGATCAAGCGCCTCTTGAAGGAAAAGCCCAAGGGCTGGTTCGCCGAGATCGCCGCCAGCATCAAGGGCGTGTCGGAAGAGACCACCACCGGCGTGCATCGCCTCTACCTGATGGAAAAGGACGGCAAGCTGCTGTTCCCCGCCATCAACGTCAATGACAGCGTCACCAAGTCGAAGTTCGACAATCTGTACGGCTGCAAGGAATCGCTGGTGGACGGCATCCGCCGCGGCACCGACGTGATGATGGCCGGCAAGGTCGCCATGGTCTGCGGCTTCGGCGATGTCGGCAAAGGCTCGGCCGCGTCGCTGCGCAATGCCGGCTGCCGCGTGATGGTGTCGGAAATCGACCCGATCTGCGCCCTGCAGGCCGCCATGGAAGGCTATGAAGTCGTCACCATGGAAACCGCCGCGCCCAAGGCCGACATCTTCGTCACCGCCACCGGCAATGTCGACGTGATCACGGTGGACCATATGCGGGCCATGAAGGACCGCGCCATCGTCTGCAACATCGGCCACTTCGACAGCGAGATCCAGATCGCCGCCACCAAGAACTTCAAGTGGCACAACATCAAGCCGCAGGTGGACGAGATCGAGTTCCCCGACGGCAAGCGCATCATCATGCTGTCGGAAGGCCGCCTGGTGAACCTGGGCAACGCCATGGGCCACCCCTCTTTCGTGATGTCGGCCAGCTTCACCAACCAGACCCTGGCGCAGATCGAGCTGTGGCAGAACACCGGCAAGTACGAGAAGAAGGTCTATGTCCTTCCCAAGGTGCTGGACGAGAAGGTCGCCCGCCTGCATCTGGGCAAGGTCGGCGCCCAGCTGACCGAACTGTCCAAGAAGCAGTCCGACTACATCACCATCCCGCAAGCCGGTCCGTACAAGCCGGATACGTATCGGTACTAGGCGCCATCACATCGCGTTGAAGAGGGCGTGCCGCAAGGCGCGCCCTTTTCGTTTGCCCTGCCACCGCAGTGCAGCATCGCCGGCCCATGCGGTAAGGATTCATTAACGTTTTGATTTGACTCAGAAAATATCCACAGGACGCTAAATCTGGGCCTGTGAGCCGGATTTCGTTTTTAGGAATTTATTAACCACAATACCTAGTCGGACTCGGGCTCCGAAGCTATCTTGTTGATTCCAAAGTGATTCGCCGCTCTGGCGAGGGTTAACGGGGGCTGACGGCATGCGTCCCAGAATGGGACAGGGCAGACGGCCGGGGGCACGGCGGTGGCAGGGATTCCTGCTGGCGGCTGCGCCCTGCGCGCTTTTGCCTGTGCCTGCCCTGGCTGCCACGCCCATCACCGCCCTCGCCTTCCAGAACGGCAATGCCGTGGTCCTGTCGGCGCTGGCTTGCGGCGGCGTCGCGCTGGCCATCGCCGCCGGCCTGTGGGCGCTGGCCGAACAACGCACGACGCGCCGCCTGCGCCGCTCCTTGCGGATGGTGGGCGCCAAGACCAAGGCCGCCGTCGGCGAGCGCGATGCGCTGCTGGGTGCGGGCCGCGAGGCGCTGGTGGTGTGGGGCCGCGACGGCGCCGGCCCTTTCTCCTACGGCGGCGGCGAAGAGACCTTGCAGTCCTGCCTGAAGGGGCCCAATGCGCTGGCCCTCTCCACCGCCCTGGACGGATTGTCGGACGGCGGTGCGCCATTCCAGCTGGCGGTCGCGGACAATCACGGCCGCAAGCTGACGGCACGCGGCCGCGCCGTGGGCGGCATGGCCGCGGTGTGGCTGGAAGAAGCCGCCGTGGCGCAGGAGAGCGGCGAGTACAAGGCCATTCTCGACGCCCTGCCCATTCCGGTCTGGCTGCGCGACAAGGGACTGGCGCTGACCTGGGGCAACCATGCCTTCCTGAAAGGCGCCGGTGCCCGCGATCTCGAAACCGCGCGGCGCGAACAGTCCGCGCTGGACAAGAGCGAGCGCGACCTGGCCGCCACGGCGCGTTCGGAAAATTCGTTGCAGGAAGCCAAGCGCTTCTCGGTGGTGAACGGCCAGCGCCGTGCGCTGCAGTTCACTGAAATTCCGCTGGGCGATGCCGGTATCATCGGGTCGGCCGTGGATGTCACCGATGTGGTGGCCGCCGAGGCCAAGCTGCAGCAGCATGCCGATGCCCATGCCGCCACCCTGGACACGCTGCAGACCGCGGTGGCGATCTTCGGCCCGGACCAGAAGCTGAGATTCTACAACAAGGCTTTCGTGCGGCTGTGGGGCCTGCCGGAAGGCTGGCTGGACAAGCATCCCGGCGAAGGCGAAATCCTCGACCGGCTGCGCGACGGCCGCAAGCTGCCGGAACAGCGCGATTACCAGGCCTGGAAGCGCGGCCGCCTGGCGCTGTACCAGGAAGGCGCGCGCGAACATGCCAGCGAAGAGGCATGGCACATGCCGGGCGGCCAGACCATCCGCGTCGTCACCCAGCCGCATCCCTTTGGCGGGCTCACCTTCCTGTACGAGGACGTCACCGCGCGCCTCACTCTGGAAAGCGACTACAACACGCTGATGAAAGTGCAGTCGGCCACGCTCGACACGCTGAGCGAAGGCGTGGCGGTGTTCGGGCCCGACGGCAAGCTCAAGCTGCACAATGCCGCCTTCGCGCGCATCTGGGAATTCGAGCCGGAAGATCTGGCGGGCGAGCCGCATGTACGCACCATCGCGGCGCTGTCCAAGGACAAGTTCGGCGACACCGGCCTGTGGGAACAGCTGATCCAGGCCATTGTCGCGGGCGCGGCGGCCCGCGACCTGGGCGAGATCGAACGTTCCGACCGTTCCATCCTGTCGCTTTCCACCTCGCCGCTGCCCGACGGCGCCACCCTGGTCACCTTCAACGACGTCACCGACCGTTTCCGCATCGAAACCGCGCTGCGCGACCGCAACGAAGGGCTGGAAGCCGCCGACCGGCTGAAATCCGACTTCATCAAGCATGTCAGCTATGAACTGCGCACCCCGCTGAACACCATACTGGGCTTCTCCGAGCACCTGGCCAGCGGCGTGCCCGGCGCCCTGAACGAGCAGCAAGGCGAATATGTCCAGGCCATCGTGGCAGGCGGCAACACGCTCAAGAGCCTGATCAACGACATTCTGGATCTGGCGCTGGTGGAATCGGGCGCCCTGCGCCTCGAACTGGAACGCATCGATCTGCACGACATCGTCATCGAAGTGGCCACCCATGCGCGCGAATGGGCCAGCAAGGTCGGGCTGACGCTGCATGTGGAAGTCGCGCCCAATGCCGGAAAGTTCCTGGCGGATGGACGCCGCCTGCGCCAGATCATGTTCAACCTGCTCTCCAACGCCTTCAAGTTCACCCCGCGCGGCGGCGAGATCCTGCTGTCGGCCAAGATCGTTGGTGAGGATGTGCAGATCGCGGTGGCCGACAACGGCCCCGGCATCTCACCCGAAGTGAAGGCCAATGTGTTCGAGCGCTTCTCGGCCAAGAGCCATGGCGGCCAGCGCGCCGGCGCAGGCCTCGGCCTGGCGCTGGTCAACCGTTTCCTGGAACTGCATGACGGCTGGGTGGAAATCGAAAGCACCAACGGCACGCTGGTGCGCTGCCACCTGCCCCGCCGCATCCATGACGACGAGCCGCATCCGGAAGTCAGTCCCGACCGGAAGACCGCTTATCTGTAATGCCCGTCGCCCGGCTTGGGACGCTGCGTTTGAGCGCGCGTCACCTTCAAGGCGCCTCAATCACTGGAGCAGTTTGCGAACGCCGTCCATGATCACCTTTTCCGCTGCCAGCGTGGTCTGGGAAACCGTGATCTCATAGCCGCCCTCGCCATAGGCCTTTTCGTGGCCGATATATCCAAGTCCTTCGGCATAGGCAGCCGTAGCGACGAAATCGTCGGGACGGATCGCCTGCGCGCCGAGCTGGTATTGGACGAAGGCCTCACCCGGTATGTGCACCGAATAGGCTTTTCCCAGGCGCAGTACGACAAGGGTGGTGCCCTCCTCCAGCGCTTGCGCCCGGACATATTTGCTGATCGCTGCGATGCGCTCGCTTGCCGGGCGCTTTGTATCGGCGGCCACCGCGCGCGCCTCGTCCTTGAACGCGCCGTATTTGGCGGGAAGCGAGATATCGGTGGTGCGCCACTCCACATCCGCCGGCGTCAGCGCCGAACGCGTCGTCGCGATCCATGCGCGCCGCATGACATCCTGCATCCGTCCGGCAAACTCCTCGCGGGCGCGGTCCGACCCGTCATTATACTTTCCCAGCGTGATGTTGCCGCCCGCACCGGTGAAATAGACCTGGAACACCCCGGTCTCCTTCTGGCGCCTCTCGCGTGCGAGCCCCACGAACTCAGGCGTGGGGATGCCCTTGCCGAACGACACCTGGGGATGGGAAGCATAATAGGTGAGCGCGGCCAGCGGGCGATCCCCGTTCCAGAAGCTGATCACGCGTACGGCCGGATCGATCAGCCCTTCGGGAGCGGCCTTGGCTTCCTCCGGATGGTAGATGCTCAGGCGATGCCCGTCCTCGTCGGCGTCGACCTTGATCCGCGCAGCGACGTCGGCGGGATATTCGTTGGTATAGGTCGATTGGCGGTGCATCGCCACGCGCCCGTTGGCGCCCATGATGCGCCGGTTCGCGCCAAGTCGTTCCGCATTCGCCTTGCCCAGGCCAACATGGGTGACCGGCTTGGCCTGGCGCAGCGACTTGGTCAGCGCCGCGGCCGAATTTTCCATCACCGAGAGCACCCATGTGCGCTTGTCCGGCACGCCGGCCGCCACAGGTTCCGGCAGGCCATGCCTGGTCCGTTCGTCGAAGATGGCAAGATCGCCACGCGGCGCGTCATGCTGGTGCAGATGATGCACCGTGACCCGATCCGGCGTGGTGCCCGCCGCCTGTGCGAGCAGCGCATGCCATTCGTCGCGCGCCCGCCCATCGATCGTAACCCAATCGACCGCCACCATTACGATCGGTTTGCCCGCGCCGCTGATCACCACGCCCTTGACCAGCAGCGGCTCGCCGAATTTTTTCACCACTGAATAGCCCATATCGTAGCCGATCGGCGGCGTCGCATCGGTCTGGAAGGTGGCGATCCGCAATCCCTCGGCCGCGAGGGCAGGCTGGACGAGAGCCGCGCAGAGCAGCCACAGCCCGATCATCATCACGTATCCGCGGCAGGCGAAGGAGCCGGTGCCGGCGTTCGGCTGCACGCGCTGGTTTTTCAACAGAGAATCCATAATTTCCCCCTATGCGCCACGGTCAGAGCGGCGGGCTCGCCTGCTGAAATCCCGCACGGAAACATTGCCTGTGCGTAAGCGGTTTTTCTTGCCGGAAATTGGGAATAACGAGCCTTCGGCCGGAATAAAACCGGCGTAGGGTCGTGAAAAGCGAAGCAAATTTCCGCTCTCACAGAACTGCGTGGCAGGTCATGAGCCCTTAGACCGGGCACCGGAACATTCTAATGTTGCGACTTGGGCAGGTTGAGGACGATGCCGTCCAGCGCCGCGCTCATGCGCAACTGGCAGGACAGCCGGCTGGTGGGGCGCACATCGGGCGCGAAATCCAGCATGGTCTCTTCCATCTCGCCCTTGGGCGGCAACTTCGCCTGCCATTCGGGTGCGACATAGACCTGACAGGTGGCGCAGGCGCAGGCCCCGCCGCAATCGGCGTCAATGCCGGGGATCAGGTGCTTGACCGCCCCTTCCATCAGCGACCAGCCTTCGGTCACCTCGACGGTATGCGCCTTGCCGCCGTCTTCGATGTAGGTGACCTTGTACTTGGCGGGCGGCATCAGCCCATCTGCTTCATGGGGATGGACAGGTCGGCCAGCATTTCCGGTGCGACACTCTTGCCTTCCGCGATCATTTTCTTGCCGATCAGATATTCGGGGGCGGCATTCACCGCTTCCACCGCCGCCACTACCCCATCGCGCAGGTGAAAGACGGCGAATTTGCGGCTGGCCGGGTCGCCGCGCTGTACCAACGTATCGGTAGGGCGCGCCAGGCCGGCGATCTGCAGCTTGAGGTCATACTGGTCCGACCAGAACCACGGCACTTCGCTGTAGGTCTTGGGCTTGCCGGTCATCGCCATGGCGGCATGCTTGGCCTGGTCGATGGCGTTCTGCACGCACTCCAGGCGGATTTCCTGTCCTTCACGGCCAGTGTGGCGGGTGCAGTCGCCCGCCGACCAGATATGGGGATCGCTAGTGCGGGCATTCTGATCCACCATGATGCCATCGGTGCAGGCCAGGCCCGCGGCTTCCGCCAGCTCCTGGCAGGGAATGACGCCGATACCGACCAGCACGATGTCGGTCTCATAAGTCTGGCCGCCCGCCCTGATACGTTCGACCTTGCCGTTGCCTTCAAAACCCTCGACGCCAGTGTTCAGCTTGAGCTTCACGCCGGCCTTTTCATGCTCGCTGGCATAAAAAGCGGAAAGCTGCGGCGACACGGCGCGCGCCATCAGCCGGTCCATGGCCTCGAACACCGTGACGTTCAGCCCGCGCTTGGCGCCCACCGCCGCCACTTCCAGCCCGATATAGCCGCCGCCGACAATGGCGATGCGCTTGCCGCTCTGGAACACGCTCTGCAACCCGTCCACATCGGCGATGGTCTTGAGATAATGAATACCCGGCAGATCGGCGCCCGGGCAACGCAGCTTGCGCACCCGCGCGCCGGTGGTCAGCAGCAGCTTGTCATAGGCCAGGAGCCGCCCGTCGGTCAGTTCGACGGTGCGGTCGGCGCGATGGATCGCCTTGGCCGAGGTGGACAGCAGCAGCTCGCAGCCGGCTTCGTCATAAAAAGCATCCGGCTTGAGGAACAGGCGCGGCCGCTCGAAGGTCCCCAGCAGATAGGCCTTGGACAGCGGCGGACGCTGATAGGGCGGATAGGCCTCGTCGCCCACCATGGTGATGGCGCCCTTGAAGCCTTCGCTGCGCAGGGACTGGACCGCCTGCTGGCCGGCCTGGCCGGCGCCGATAATGACGATTTTTTCGGGCATTTTCCGACGAATTGAGGGATGCGGGCGCGGGGTTACCATGCCGGTGGATGGGCCACAACCAGCCTCTTCCGCACCCCCGGATGGCAGGCTAAAACCGACAGATATGGCCGAAATATCAGAGACTTTCCGTGGGGCAGTTCCCCTGCCCGATCTCGACGCCACCGCGCGCCTGGGGGCCGGTATCGCGGGCGCATTGCGGGCTGGCGACGCCGTGGCGCTGTGGGGCGATCTGGGCGCCGGCAAGACCACCCTGGCGCGTGCCATATTGCGCAAGCTGGGGGTCAGCGAAGACGTGCCCAGCCCCACCTTCACCATTGTGCAGGCCTACGACACGCCGGGGCTGGCGGTGAGCCATTACGATCTTTACCGGGTCAAGCAGCCGCGCGAGATGCAGGAGCTGGGCTTCGACGATGCGCTGGATCAGGGCGCGGTGCTGGTGGAATGGCCGGAACGCGCGCCGGAGATCCTGCCGCCCGAGGCCCTGCATGTGCGGCTGGGGATGCAGGACGGGGCGCGCACCGCGCGGCTGACCGGACCGGCACGATGGGAAAGCGTGCTCGCGCATGTCTGACCGTCAAACCCAAATGCGCGATTTTCTGGTGGAGTCCGGCTGGGGCGACGCGACGGTGACGCCGCTGGCCGGCGACGCCTCCACCCGGCGCTATGCCCGGCTGGCCCGCGGCGGCGAAAGCCACATGCTGATGGACCAGCCGCAGGGCGCGGAAACGCCGACCGCGCCGCCCGATGCCAGCGAAGTCGAACGGCAGGCGCTGGGCTACAATGCCGTGGCGCGGCTGGCGGGGGCCGACTGCGCCCGCTTCGCGGCGGTGGCGGAATATCTGCGGGGACATGGCCTGGCCGCGCCGGAAATTCATGCCGCCGATCATGCCAGCGGCTTTGCCATTCTTGAGGATCTGGGCGACGCGCTGTTCGCCGATGTGCTGGCCGATGGCGGCGACGAACTGGCGCTGTACCAGGCCGCGGTGGAAGTCCTGGCCAAAATCCATGCGCAGGACGCCCCTGCCCACCTGTCGCCCGACAAGCCGCTATTCGCCTATGACCAGACGGCGCTGATTGCCGAGACCCGTCTGCTCACCGAATGGTTCCTGCCGCTGGCGCTGGGGCGGGTCGTGAGCGAAGCGGAAGACGCGGAACATCGCCATTTGTGGAAAGCAGCGCTGGCGCAGATCGAAGGCGGGCGACGCGTCTTTGTGCATCGCGACTATCACGCGCAAAATCTGCTGTGGTTGCCGCAGCGCAAAGGCGTGGCCCGGGTCGGGTTGATCGATTTCCAGGACGCTGTGGCAGGCAGCGCGGCCTATGATCTGATCTCGCTCATCGAAGACGCGCGCCGCGATGTCAGCCCCGAGATGGCGGAAGCCGCTACCGCCCATTACCTCGCGGCGATGAAGGCGCAGGACATGCCCGTGAACGAAGTCGCATTCCGCCGCGAGATGGCGGTGATGGCGGCGCAGCGCAACGCCAAGATCGTGGGCATCTTTGCCCGGCTCTACAAACGCGACGGCAAGGTCCGTTACCTCAGCCTGCTGCCCCGGGTCTGGACCTACCTGGAGCGCGACCTGTCGCATCCGGCGCTGGCCGACCTGCGAAGCTGGTATGACCGCGTCATCCCGAAAGCCAAACGCGCCTTGCCCGCCATGGAGACGTTATGAGCAAGGTCACGCGTGCCATGATCATGGGGGCGGGGCTGGGCACCCGGATGCGCCCCCTGACCGACGACCGCCCCAAGCCGATGGTGACGGTGGCGGGACGCACACTCATTGACCATGCGATTGACCGGCTGATCGCGGCGGGCGTGACCAGGGTGGTGGTAAACCTCCACTACAAGGCCGCCATGCTGCAGGCCCATCTCAGCAAGCGCCGCGATGTCGAGATCGTCTATTCCGACGAAACCGAACGACTGCTGGACACTGGCGGCGGCGTGGTCAAGGCGATGCCGCATTTCGGCGGCGAGCCTTTCTTCGTGATCAATTCCGATTCCATCTGGGTGGAAGGCGGCGCGCCGCCCCTGCACGCCATGCAGAAATTGTGGGATGCGGACCGCATGGATGCCCTGTTGCTGCTGGCCGAGATGGAAACCGCCATGGGCTATGAAGGCAGTGGCGATTTCGTGCTGGAACCGGTCGGCAAGGTGGCGCGCGCCAAGGGACGGATCGAACAGCCCTATGCCTATCCCGGGGTACAGATCGTCCATCCCCGCCTGTTCGACGGCGCGCCGACCGGCGCCTTTTCCACCAACGTCATATGGGATCGCGCCATCGCTGCCGGGCGGCTGACCGGTTGTGTGCTGGACGGGGTTTGGATTCATGTCGGCACGCCGGAGGCGCGCGGCGAGGCGGAAGAGTATCTCGCCGCGCTGTCCCCCGCTTGAAGGCCCCGGCGGTCTATACCATCGCCGCCAGCGCCCATTTCGCGCAGGACTTGGCGCGCGGATTGCTCAAACGCAGCGGCGATGATCCCGTCACCCTGTCGTCCGCTATCATCTACCTGCCCACCCGCCGCGCCGCGCGCGGCTTTGGCGACGCCTTCGCGCAAGTGATGGGCGGCGCGGCACTACTGCCCGAGTTCAAGGCGCTGGGCGACAGCGACGAAGACGATCTGCTGTTCGATGCGGCGGCGGAAGGGCTCGATCTGGCCCCCGCCATCGCTCCGCTGCGCCGTCAGTTGCTGCTGGCGGAACTGATCCGCGAATGGGACCGTGCGGGCCGTGATGGCACCCTGTCCTTTGCCCAGGCGGCGTCTCTGGCCGACAGCCTGGCCAAGGTGATGGACGAAATCGAAACCCAGGGCTGTGATCTGGGAAAACTGAAAGAGCTGGCGCCGCCCGAACTGGCCGAGCATTGGGAAGGCGTGACGCGCTTTCTGGATGTGCTGCACAAGCAATGGCCGGGTGTCCTGGCCGCGGAGCAGAAACTCAATCCCGCCGCGCGCCGGGCCGCCGCCATCCGGGCATTGGCCGAACGCCTTGAAGCCGCGCCGCCCCAAGGGTTGATCCTGGCCGCCGGATCGACCGGTTCACTGCCCGCCACCGCCGAACTGCTGGGAGTCATCGCCAGGCTGCCGGCTGGTGCCGTAGTGCTGCCGGGTCTGGACCGCGAACTGGATGAACAGAGCTGGAGCAACCTCGATCCGGGCCATCCGCAATTCGGCCTGCGCCAGCTGCTGACCACCATGAAAGTGGACCGCGCCGACGTAAAAGACTGGTTCGGGCCGCCGGCCAACCCGCCACGCGAATTTCTTCTGCGGGAAACACTGCGCCCTGCCCCCACCACCGATGCCTGGCGCGCGCTGACGAAATCGGGTGCGGCCGAAATCGCGCAAGGCATGAACGGCATCGCGCTGGTCACCGCCGCCGATCCCGCGCAGGAAGCACTCGCCATCGCGCTGGCCTTGCGCGAAGCACTGGAAACGCCGGACCGCAGCGCCGCGCTGGTGACTCCCGACCGCAACCTGGCGCGACGGGTGGCAGCCGAGATGCGCCGCTGGGGTGTGGCGATCGACGATTCCGGCGGCCGCCCGCTGGCCCATACCACCGCCGGCGCTTTCCTGTGCCTGCTGGCCGAGGCCGCCGATGCGCACTTCGCGCCGGTACCCCTGCTGGCGTTACTGAAGCATCCCTTTGCCCGGCGTGGGGAGGACGGCGCCAATTTCCGCGCCCGTGCCCGCGAACTGGACCGCTGGTGCCTGCGCGGCCCGCGCCCCGATCCCGGATTGGCCGGCATCACCGCCGCCATCGCAAAAGCCACAAAAGGGCGGCGACCGCCTGATGGGCTGGCTGCATTGGCAACATGGTGGGGGGACATCGCTGCGATCCTGTCACCGCTGGAAACATTGTTCGCCCAAAGCGAAGCTCCGCTGACGGAATTGCTGACCACACATATCGCCGCCGCCGAAGCGCTGGCCTGTGACGAGCGGCAAGACTGCATCCTGTGGCAGGACAGCGATGGCACCACGGCGTCCGAGCTGGTCGCGTCGTTGCTGCTGGCCGCCGAGAATTTGCCGCCGCTGGAGCCCGGCTCCTGGCCGTCGCTGTTTCGCAATCTTGCCATGAAGACACCGGTGCGCGCCGCCTTCGGCCAGCATCCCCGCCTGGCGATCCTGGGCCCGCTGGAAGCGCGGTTGCAACGCTTCGAACTCACCATCCTGGGCGGATTGAACGAAAGCAGCTGGCCACAGGCCGCCGGCACCGATCCCTGGTTCTCGCGCCCGATGCGCGCCAGCCTGGGACTGGAACAGCCCGAACGCGGCATCGGCCTGTCTGCTCATGACTTTGCCATCCTGGCGGCGGGCCCTTGCGTGCTGCTGACCCGCGCCCTGAAAGCCGATGGCGCGCCAACCCTGCCCTCGCGCTGGCTGCAGCGCATGGAGCAGTTGACGCGCGGACTGGATCTCGAAGCCGCGCTCACCCCGGCGCAGGATTATGCCGGTATCGCGGCGCGGATGATGGAGGTGCCCAAGGCCGAGCCGGTTCGCCGCCCGGCGCCGACGCCGCCGGTCGCGGTGCGGCCGCGCAAACTGTCGGTCACCGAGATCGAAACCTGGCTGCGCGATCCCTATGCCATCTATGCCAAGCATGTGCTGAAGCTGCGCCCGCTCGACCCTCTGGATGTTCCCATTGGCCCGCGCGAACGCGGCACCGCCCTGCACAAGGCGCTGGAGGATTTCATCGCCCAGCATCCGGGCGGTCTGCCCGACAATTTGGAAGGACGCCTGTCGCAGATCGCCGACGTGGTGTTTGCGCAAGCGGGCATCCCCAAGGCGGCGCTGGCGGTGTGGCGGCCACGTTTCCTGGGCGCGGTACAGGGTTTTATGGCGGTGGAGCGCGAGCGGCAGGAAACCATCGCGCAATCCTTCACCGAAATAACCGGCACCCGGGTCTTCAGCGTGCCGGGCGGCGATTTCACCCTGACCGGACAGGCCGACCGCATCGACATCCTGAAAGATGGCGGCGCCGCGATCCTGGATTACAAGACCGGCGCCATTCCCAGCCAGCCGCAGGTGCAGGAATTGCTGTCGCCGCAATTGCCGCTGGAAGCGGCGATCCTGGCGGAAGGCGGTTTTCCCGGCATCGGCAAGCGCATCGCCGAAGAATTGATCTATCTGTCACTGGCCGACGGCAAGAAGGCTGGCAAGCCCATGGCGGTCAAGGACGCCGCGGCGCTGGCGCTGGCGGCCGCGGAAAAGCTGCGCCAGCGAATCGTCTGGTTCGACAGTGACGAGACGCCTTACCTGTCGCGGGTGCGCCCCTACCGCACCGACAGCATTGGCGATTACGACCATCTGGCGCGGGTGCGCGAATGGTCGGCATCGGGCGAGGAAAGCTGATGCGCGATTCTTCCGTCATCGCCTCCGATCCGGAAATCTCCGCCTGGGTGGCGGCCAATGCCGGCTCTGGCAAGACCTACACATTGGCAAACCGGGTGGCGCGGCTGCTGATGCAGGACGGCACCAAGCCCGAGCGCATACTCTGCCTCACCTTCACCAAGGCGGCAGCGGCGGAAATGCAGGGGCGGTTGTTCAAGCAGCTGGGCGCCTGGGCAATGCTGCCGGACGACAAGTTGCGAGCCGAGATCGTCAAGATCGGCGGCGACGCCCATGGCGACCTGCGCCGGGCGCGCCGGCTGTTCGCGGGCGCGCTGGAAACGCCCGGCGGGCTGAAGGTTCTCACCCTGCACGGCTTCTGCCAGATCGTGCTGTCGCGCTTTCCCATCGAAGCGCGCATTCCGCCGGCCTTTGACGTGCTGGACGATCAGTCGGCCCGAGAGATGATCGCCGGATCGCGCCAGCGCATCCTGGAACGCGCCGGATCGGGCGAGACGGTGCTGGCCGATGCCGTCGCCCTGCTGGTGACGGAAACCAGCGAAGCGCGACTGACCAGCATCCTTGATACCGCGCTGGGCAGCGACCGGCGCAAGCTGGACCGGTTGCTGGAGGAAACAGACATTGCCGCGCTGGCCCGCCAGCCCTTTGACCTGGCCGACGGCGAAACCTCGCACAGCGTCACGCAGGTCTTTTGCGGTGAACTCAATCGCGAAATTCAGCAGCTTAAGGAAGTCCACGACTGGCTTTGTGGCGGCACCGCCAATGATGTCAAAGCAGCGGCGCGGCTTGCGCCCGTGCTGGCGGATTTGCCTGGGAGCTTTGGATTGATAGGCCAGTTCCTGCTTACCGCGGAGGGCGAACCGCGCAAGACCATGGCGACCAGGAGATTATCGGATGCGCGCCCCGATCTGCTGGCTTATCTCATCGCGCTGCAGGATCGCTATTGCGCAACTGCTGAACGCCATCGCGCCGCCCGCGCCGCCGAACTGGCTGAAGCCGCCCTGATCCTGATCGATGCCGTGCGCCGCGATTACCGCGCCGCCAAGCGGTTGCGCGGCGTACTCGACTATGACGACCTGATCGTGGAAACCCGGAACCTGCTGGACAAGCGCGGCGCGGCGCAATGGGTGCTCTACAAGCTCGATCACGGCATCGATCACCTGCTGATCGACGAGGCGCAGGACACCAGTCCCGAACAATGGGAAATCGTGAGAAAACTGACCGAGGAATTCTTCGCCGGCACCGGGCGCGACCGTCGCACGCCGCGCACCATCTTCGCGGTGGGTGATGAAAAGCAGTCGATCTTCAGCTTCCAGGGCGCCGACCCGGCCCAGTTCGACATCAACCGCCGCTATTTCGAAGAAAAGGTGTCCGGCGCCGGGCTAACCCTGCGCACCGAACCGCTGCTCACCTCGCGTCGCTCGGTGCCCGAGATCCTCACTTTCGTGGACACCGTGTTTGCAAATCCGCTGGCGCGCACGGGCCTCACGTCCGGCAGCGATGACATCGTGCACCAGGCCCATCGCAGCACCGACAGGGGCGGTATCGAATTCTGGCCCACTCTCAAGCCCGATGAACTGGACGCCGAAGATCCCTGGGCGCCGGTGGATGCCGTCCAGCCGGAAAGTCCGGTGGCGCGTCTGGCCATCCAGATCGCTGACAAGATTGCAACCTGGACCCGCAGCGGCGCGCGCCTGCCCGGTCACACCGACCCGATCCAGCCGCAAGACATCATGATCCTGCTGCCCCGGCGCGAGCCCTTTGGCAGCGAGGTGATCCGCCAGATGAAGGTGCGCGGCATTCCCGTGGCCGGCGCCGATCGGGTGCGACTGACGCAGCAGATCGCCGCCATGGACCTGATCGCGTTGGGCCGGTTTGTCCTGCAGCGCGAAGATGATCTCAACCTGGCGGCGCTGCTGCGTTCGCCTTTGTGCGGGATCAGCGAAGACGATCTGTATGCCCTGGCCCATGGCCGCGGGGGGCATCTGTGGCAGGCGCTGACAGTGCGGCAGGACGATGCGGCCTTTGCCGCATCCCACTGCTTCCTGTCCCAGATGCTGGAGCGCGCCGACTATGCGCCGCCGTTCGAATTTTACTCCCATGCTCTGACCGCGCTTGGCATGCGCGAAAAGCTGCTGGCGCGCCTGGGACCGGAATCCGCTGACGCCATTGAGGAATTCCTCAGCCTGACTTTGACCCATGAGCAAAGCCACTCGCCATCGCTGGAAGGATTTATCGACTGGGTCGAGCGGGGCGAGATCGAGATCAAGCGCGACATGGAACGGGGCCGCAACCAGGTGCGAGTGATGACGGTGCATGGCGCCAAGGGCCTGGAAGCTGACATCGTAATCCTGCCCGACACCACATCCCTGCCCGGTGGATTGAACCGCAGTGAAGGCCTGCTCTATTCCGAGAATGGCCCGCTGTTTCCGCTGCCGGGTGCGGACGCGCCGCAAGCGGCCCGTGACGCCAGGGCGGCGGCCGACGAAGAGCTCAAGCGCGAACATCGCCGCCTGTTCTATGTCGCGCTGACCCGCGCCCGCGACCGGCTGTGCATCTGCGGTTTCCAGGGCAAGCGCGAGATCAGGCCGGAATCCTGGTACGAAATGGCGCGCGCCGCCGCCCGACATCTCGACCTGGATTTGACGCGCGGCGATGACGAGGTGCGCATCATCGGCACCGTGCAGGAAGAGGCCGGCGCCATCGGCGCCACAGAAGCCAAGGCACCCCTGCCCGGCTGGATCACCCGCGCCGCGCCGCCTGAACCGGCGGTACCCAACCCCATCCGTCCGTCGGACCTGCGCGACGCCTCAGCCGCAGTCTCGCCTCTGGGCACTGCGCGCTTCCTGCGCGGCAACGTCGTACATGAACTGCTGGCGCGCCTGCCCGAGATTGCGGCTGGGAAGCGCGCCGGCCTTGCCGAGAATTATGCGCGCGCCAAAGGTTTGTCTGAAGAGCAAGCGCAGTCTCTCAGCCGTGAAACCCTGGCGGTGCTGGATGATCCCCAGTTCGCCGCCGCCTTTGCACCCGGCAGCAGGGCGGAAGTCGCCATCCATGCCTCCCGCCCCGATCTGGGCCTGAAGGCGCCCATTGTGGGACGGCTGGACCGGCTGGCGGTGAGCGACAAAGAGGTGCTCATCCTGGACTTCAAGACCAACCGCCCTCCGCCCAAAAGCGAGGATCAGGTTCCGGCCAGCTATCTCGATCAGATGGCGTTGTACCGCGCCGCGGCGGAGCGAATTTTCCCCGGAAAACGAATCGTCTGCGGCCTCCTCTTCACCGACGGCCCGCGCCTTTTACAGCTTTCCGATGTGGTTCTGGACGCCCGATTGGCCGGTATTTCCGCACGCCTTGACCCGGGACTGGCGCGTTCCTAGATATGGTGACGCGATAGTCACAGGATTGATCTAATGCCCCTGAAAGTGTCCGACGCCTCGTTCCAGGCCGATGTCCTGGATGCCAAGAAGCCCGTGCTGGTGGATTTCTGGGCCGAGTGGTGCGGACCCTGCCGCATGATCGCGCCGGCGCTGGACGAACTGTCGACCGAACTGGGCGACAAGGTGATCATCGCCAAGCTGAACATCGACGAAAACCCGCATGTGCCGACCAAGTATGGCGTGCGCGGCATTCCCACCATGATGATCTTCCAGGACGGCCAGGTGGCGGCGACCAAGGTCGGCGCGCTTCCCAAGTCCAAGATCAAGGAATGGATTGAAAGCTCTATCTAGGAGTTTTCTGCCAGAACTTTTCCCGCAAGATAGAGCGACCCGCAGATCAGGATGCGCGGCGGCATGTCGGTGTCGCCCAATCGTGTCCAGGCGGTGACCTGCAGCATGGCGTCATCCAGGTCTTCGGCCGGGGCCGCGTCCAGCCCCGCCTTGCGCGCGGCATCGTAAAGCGCGCCCGCGCCCAGGCTGGCGGCTTCACCAGGAATGGCCAAGGTCACCACATGCCGCGCCAGCCCGTTAAAGGCGCGCAAGTACCCCACCGCGTCCTTGTTCGCCAGCATGGCGCATATCAAATAGAGCGGGCGGTCGCCCTGCTCCCCCAGATCGGCCATGGTGCGCGACACGGCTTCGGCGCCGTGGGGATTGTGGCCGCCGTCCAGCCAGATTTCGGCGCCGCGCGGCGCGGATTCGATCAGCGGTCCTTTGTGCAGCCGTTGCAGCCGCGCCGGCCATTCCACCTGGATCAGGCCTTTTTCGATCGCCGCGTCTTCACCCCAACCGCGTTTGGCATGGCGCAGGGCCGCGATGGCAACGCCGGCATTCTCGATCTGGTGGCGGCCAATCAGTTTGGGCAGCGGCAAGTCCAGCAACCCGATCCCGTCTTCATAGACCATGCGGCCATGTTCCTGGCGACTGGCGAAATCCTGGCCGAACTCGAACACCGAAACGCCCAGCCGGTCGGCCTGTGACAGGATCACATTGCGCGCGACCTCGCTTTGCGGCCCAACCACCAGCGGTGCGCCTTTCTTGATGATGCCGGCCTTTTCCGCCGCGATGCCGGCCAGGTCGTCGCCCAGGAATTCGCGATGGTCCATGCCCACCGGCTGGATCACCGTCATGGCCGGATTGGGCACGACATTGGTGGCGTCGTACAGTCCGCCCAGCCCGACCTCCAGAACGGTCGCATCGGCGGGATAGCGGGAGAAGGCCAGGAACATGGCGGCGGCGGTGATCTCGAAAAAGGTGATCTCGCGTCCGCGGTTGACCTGTTCCACCTCTTCCAGCAGCGATACCAGCGCCTCCTCCGATATCAGCTTGCCGGCGATGCGTATGCGTTCATGGAACCGCACCAGATGCGGTGAAGTATGGACATGCACCTTGAGGCCCTGCGCCTCCAGCATGGCGCGGGCAAAGGCGCAGGCCGAGCCCTTGCCATTGGTGCCGGCGACATGGATTACCGGCGGCAATTTCAGATGCGGGTTGTCCAGATCACCCAGCATCCGCAGGATGCGGTCCAGCGCCAGGTCGATCTTTTTGGGATGCAGCGACAGCAGGCGCCGCAGCACCGCGTCACTTCGCGTGGTCTGGGACAGCATTACGGCGTCGCGACGACGCCGCCATTGCCATTGCGCTTCGGCATCGGCAGGATTTTGCTCTTGGGCCGCGCCTGCTTCAGCAACAGGTGCAGCACCCGCGACAGGGTGGCGCGCATCTCCTTGCGATGCACCACCATGTCCAGCATGCCGTGCTCCAGCAGATATTCGGCGCGTTGGAAGCCTTCGGGCAATTTCTCGCGAATGGTCTGGGCAATGACCCGCGCGCCGGTGAAGCCAATCTGGGCCGCCGGCTCGGCGATCTGGATATCACCCAGCATGGCATAAGAGGCGCTGACGCCGCCAAAGGTGGGATCGGTCAGCACCACGACATAGGGAAGCCCCGCTTCGCGCAGCATGTCGACGCAGATGGTGGCGCGCGGCATCTGCATCAGCGACAGGATGCCTTCCTGCATGCGCGCGCCGCCCGAAGCAACGAACAGGATGTAGGGACGCTTTTCCTTCAGCGCCACCTGCATCGATTCCACCAGCGCCTCGCCCACGCCCATGCCCAGGCTGCCGCCCATAAAGTCGAAGGGCTGGACACCGATCATCACGGACAAGCCGTCGATGGTGCCGCGCGCGGCCGTGAAGGCTTCGGGACGGCCGGTCTTGGCGCGTGCCGCCTTGATCTCGTCAGTGTATTTCTTCTCGCCCTTGAAGCGCAGCGGATCGGCCGGCACCGAAGGCGGCGTCAATTCCGTGAAGCTGCCGGCGTCAAAGGTATAGGCGAAGCGTTCCGCCGGGCCGATCCTCAGGTGATGGCCGCATTGCGGGCAGACGTTCAGGGCCGCGACCAGGTCGCGGTGAAAGATCATCTCGCCGCAGCTGGGACATTTGCGCCAGAGATTGTCCGGCGTGTCGCCGCGGTCCTTGCCGCCCATCAGGCCCTTGATCCGGGGCCGAACGATATTGGTGATCCAGTTCATGCCGGCACCTTACCATGCCGCGCCGCATGAGTGGAACCGGCCAAAGTGCGGGTCAGTTCCAGCACTTCCGCGACGATCCTGTCTTTACCATGCGCGAGATTGTCGGCGACCTGGCCGACAATGGCGGAACCCACCACCACGCCGTCGGCCATGCGGGCAATGGCGGCGGCCTGTTCGGGTGAGCGGATGCCAAAGCCCACCGTGCAGGGCAACGTGGTGGCGGCGCGGACCCGCGCCAGGGCGGCGCGAACTTCTTCCTCCGGCACCGACTTGGTGCCGGTGACGCCCGCGACAGAGACATAATAAAGATAGCCGCTGGCGTCCGCGACGATGCGCTTGAGCCGGGCTTCGTCGGTGGTGGGGGTGACAAAGCGGATCAGGTCCACGCCATGGGCCTGGGCCGGAACGCGCAACACCTCGTCCTCTTCAATTGGAAGGTCCACCACGATCAACCCGTCCACGCCGGCATGGGCCACATCCTTGGCGAAACGCGCGGTGCCATAGGCATGGATCGGATTGTAATAGCCCATCAGCACGATCGGCGTGGCCTTGTCCACCTTGCGGAATTTTTCGACCATCTTGAGCACCTTGACCATGCTGGCGCCGGATTTCAGCGCCCGCACCGAAGAGGCCTGAACCGCCGGACCGTCTGCCATGGGATCGGTGAAGGGCATGCCCAGCTCGATAATGTCCGCGCCCGCCGCCGGAAGCTGCTGCAGGATGGAAAAGCTGGTGTCCATGTCGGGATCGCCTGCGGTGATGAAAGGCACGAAGGCGGCGCGGCCCTCTTTCTTCAGGGCGGCGAATTTGTCCTTGAGGCGGCTCACAGCTTTTCTCCCAGTGCGGCAGCGACCGAGAAAATATCCTTGTCGCCGCGTCCCGACAGGCACACCGCGATCAACTGATCCTTGTCCATCTGGCCAGCGATCTTGGCGACGTGGGCGATGGCATGCGCCGGTTCCAGCGCCGGGATGATGCCTTCCAGCTTGGACAGCAGCATGAAAGCGTCCAGCGCTTCCTGGTCGGTAATGGAATGGTATTTCACCCGGCCGATATCCTTCAGCCAGCTATGCTCGGGGCCGATGCCAGGATAGTCCAGGCCCGCCGAAATGGAATGGGCTTCGATGATCTGGCCGTCACCATCCTGCAGAAGGTAGGAACGTGCGCCGTGCAGAACGCCCGGCGTGCCCTTGGAGATGGTTGCGGCATGGCGCGGCGTGTCGACGCCGTCGCCCGCCGCCTCCACGCCATGAATCTCCACGCCCGTATCGTCCAGAAAGGGGTGGAACATGCCGGCGGCGTTGGACCCGCCGCCGACGCAGGCCACCACCAGGTCGGGCAACCGCTTCTCGCGGTCCAGCATCTGGGCGCGAGTCTCGTTGCCGATCACGGTCTGAAAATCGCGCACCAGTGCGGGGTATGGGTGCGGCCCCACCACCGAGCCGATGATGTAGAACGTGTCTTCGACATTGGCGACCCAGTCGCGCAGCGCCTCGTTGGTTGCGTCCTTCAAGGTGCGCGAGCCGGAGGAAACGCCTTTCACTTCCGCGCCCAGCAGGCGCATGCGGAAGACGTTGGGCTTCTGGCGCTCCATGTCCACATCGCCCATATAGACGGTGCAAGGCAGGCCGAAGCGCGCCGCCACTGTCGCGGTGGCAACGCCATGCTGGCCGGCGCCGGTTTCGGCGATGATGCGCGTCTTGCCCATGCGGCGGGCCAGCAGGATCTGCCCCAGGCAATTGTTGATCTTGTGCGCGCCGGTGTGATTGAGATCTTCGCGCTTGAGATAGATCTTGGCGCCGCCCAGATGGGCCGTCAGCCGCTCGGCGAAATAGAGCGGGCTTTCGCGCCCGACATAGTGCTTCAGCAGGTCCGCCAGTTCGGCATGAAAGGCCGGGTCCTTCTTGGCGGTTTCATAGGCCTGCTCGAGCGACAGGACCAGCGGCATCAGTGTTTCGGCGACAAAGCGTCCGCCATAGGCGCCGAAATGACCGTTGCCATCGGGGCCGCTGCGCAGGGAATTGGGAATCTGGTTCATACGCTCACGGTCGCTTTCGTAGCATGGATGAAGGCGGCGATACGGGCATTGTCTTTCACGCCGGGCGCGCTTTCCACGCCGGAGGATACGTCCACCTGTTTCGCACCGGAAAGCGCGATGGCGCGCGCGGCATTGTCAGGATTGAGTCCGCCCGCCAGAAACCATGGCTTGGTGAAACTGCGCCCCTCAAGAATTTTCCAGTCAAAGGCCGCGCCATGGCCCCCGGCGCGCTGTGCGCCCTTGGGCGGCCGGGCGTCGAACATCAGCATGTCGGCGACATTTTCATATTCGGAGACAGCGTCGAGATCCGCATGCTCGGCCACCGGCAGCGCCTTGATCACCGGCAGACCGAAGCGGGCGCGAATTTCCGCCGTGCGCTTCGCCGTCTCGCTGCCATGCAGCTGCAAAAAATCCGGACGTACCGATTTCACCAGCGTTTCGATCCCGGCATCGTCCATGTCGGCGATCAGCGCCACGATCTTCAGTTTTCCGCGCATGCGGTCGGCGAGGCCCCTCGCCTGTTCCAGCGCCACGAAGCGCGGCGATTGGGGATGAAACACCAGCCCGCCATAGGCCGCACCGGCGCTGACCGCCGCATCGATGGCGTCGGCACTGGTGATCCCGCAGATTTTCACGGAAATGGACATGGGTTCGGGTGTATGGCCCCCGGCGGTGCGGAAATCAAGGAACCGGGGTTAAGCCGCTGTAATGCCGAGACTTTGCGCGATTTCCCGCGCCGCCTGGGCGGGATCGGTTGCGGCCGTGATGGGGCGGCCGATCACCAGCACGCTGGCGCCCGCATCCCGCGCCTGCGCCGGGCCCATCACCCGGCGCTGGTCGCCGGTCGCGCTGCCCTCGGGGCGGATGCCCGGCACGATCAACTGAAAGTCCGGACCAAGCTCCCTGCGCAGTGTGGCGATCTCATGCGCCGAACAGACCACGCCGTCCAACCCGCATTGCTGCGTCAGGCTGGCGAGACGCAGCACCTGGTCGCCCACCGGCGGCGTCAGCCCGACCGACGGCAGATCTTCGTCGGACAGGCTGGTCAGCATGGTGACGGCAATCAGGCGGGTGGAAGGCGAAACGCTTTTCACCGCCTCCAGGGCCGCGCGCATCATCGCCGCGCCACCCTGGGCATGGACGTTCAGGATGGATACGCCCAGCGCGGCGGCGGCGCGGCAGGCGCCCGCCACGGTGTTGGGAATGTCGTGATATTTGAGGTCCAGGAAGACCGGCAGGCCCATCTCAAGGAAAGGCCGCACCCCGTCCGGGCCATGGGCGTTGAAAAACTCCAGCCCCAGCTTCAGCCCGCCCACGGATGGACGCACACGCTCCGCCAGCTGGCGGGCATAGTCGGGATCGGTGGTGTCGAGGGCTACGAAGACCGGATTCGTGTTCACGCTTCCGGCGTACCGCCGTTCAGGCGTTCGCGCAATTCCTTGCCGGTGCGGAAGAAAGGCGCGCGCTTCTGGCCGACCGAAACCGGCTCGCCGGTACGCGGATTGCGGCCCATGCGCGACGGGCGCACCTTGACGGAAAAGGCGCCGAAACCGCGAAGTTCCACGCGATGCCCGTCCGCCAGCGCCTTGCTGATGGAATCGAGCACCGTTGTCACGATGCGCTCGACATCGCGGTGATAGAGGTGCGGATAGCGGGCGGTTAGGCGCGCAACCAGTTCAGATTTGATCATCCCCAAGCCCCTTGAGGGACAAGGCCGTCCCCGTGGCTGGGTATAAACTGTCAGGGAAGTTTCCACGCGTCAACGGGAAGCATCTGAAAAATCAGACTTTTTCGGGTTTCAGGCCCGATTTGGTCCGCAGACGGTGTTTTTTTTGCCGCTTCCGCCCCCCTTCCGGGCGGCTTGCACGGGGGCAGGCCCCAAGGGAAAGTCTTTTCAACCAATAAGACATAGGGAGTGGGACATGAAAATCCGGCATTTGGCGCTTGTTGCGGCCTTGATTCTGGCTCCGGCCACGGCGGCTAGCGCCAAGGACAATTGGCTGGGGGCGTGGGGTTTCGTGCCCACCCCGCCGCCGCCCGGCATGACCCCGCCGCCGGCCCCGTCGCCCACCGCGCCGCTGTCCGCCGATGCCGGCCAGCCGCCGGCCCCCGTCGTGCCCGGCCAGCCGCTGCTCGACAATCCCGGCAATGTGCCGCTGGTGACGCCGGAAGCCGATCCCAGCAACGTCACCGTTCGCCAGCTTGTGCGCGTGGCCGTGGCAGGGGGCCGCATCCGTCTGCGTTTCACCAATGAGGCCGGCGCCGATGTGCTGGTGCTGGGCGCGGTGCATGTCGGCGCCGCCGGCCCCGATGGCAGCGTGCTTCCCGGCACCGACCAGGTTGTGACTTTTGACGGCCGTGGCGGCGTCGCCATTCCCGCCAGCGCGCCGCTCCTGTCCGACCCGGTGAACATGAAGGTGTCGGCGCTGCAGAAGCTGATCATCACCAGCTATGTGCCCGGCAAGATCGCGCTGGGCGGCCACAGCCTTTATCAATATGTCTCAGGCACGCCCGGCAACCAGACCGGCGCGGCGCAATTGCCGAACCAGCGCATCATGCGTCTCACCAGCCTGGTCAGCCAGGTCGAAGTGGACGCCACCACCGCCAACGCCGTGGTGGTGACCATCGGCGATTCCATCACCGAAGGGGCGCTGTCGACCAACAATGCCTTCCGCGGCTATCCCGACCGGCTGGCCGAACGCCTGGTCGCGGCCCGCAGCAAATACTCGGTGGTCAATGCCGGCATCGGCGGCAACCGGTTGCTGCGCTTCGGTACCGGCCACAGCGCCCTGGCGCGCCTGGACCGCGACGTGTTCGCCGTGCCGGGCGTGAAGGCGGTGATCCTGCTGGAGGGCATCAACGACATCGGCCGCGGCTTCACCCCCCTGGGCCCGCAGGAAGCGGTGACCCTGGAGGCACTGATCGCCGCCAACAAGCAGATCATCGAACGCTGCCACGCCCATGGCATCAAGGTGTTCGGCGGGCTGCTGACGCCCTATCAGGGTGCGGGCTATGCCTCGCCCGCGGGCGAACAGGTGCGCACCGGCCTCAACAACTGGATCCGCACCAGCGGCGCCTTCGATGGTGTGATCGATTTCGCCACCGCCACGGCCGACCCCGCCAATCCGCTGACCTTCCGCGCCGATTATAACCTGCGCGACAAGCTGCACCCCAATGACGCGGGTTATCAGGCGATGGCGGACGCGGTGGACCTGAACCTGTTCAAATAGTTCAGGCGGCGGCGACCATCAGTTCGCCCTGCTGGATCAGAACCCCGGCGGTGTCGAAGAAGCCCTGATGTTCGGTGATCTTGCCGTCCTTCACGGTCCAGCGCATCGAGATGTCGGTTTTGACAGTGCGGCCGCTGGGCCGGTGCTGGGCCTCGGCTTCAAACAGACCCCAGACCTGATCGCCCTTGGCGGTGATGGTCCTGGGCGCAAAGCGGATGAAGTGATAGCGCGAGAACAGCAGCGCGGTGTATTCGCGCATGCCGGCATGGCCGCGATGGGTGCCGCCGAAACGGAAGAATTCGCGCGGCGCCGTTGCCTTCCACACCACATCGGGATGCAGGGCATCGAACAGCGGCTGCAGATCGCTGTCCTTGAAGGCGGCGATGACGCCGAGCATGAGGTTCTGGTTGGACAATTCCTGGGACATGGCGGATCGGACCCTTTGCGGACGTTGCTGCCCGCGGCTGGAGAATGAAACACGGGATGAAATGCCGGCGGTTGTCGGGCGAATCGTCTCGCAACCGCAATAAAAACGGCGCGTGGCTACAGGCGGGTGTGTGCAGTGTCAACGCATAGCAGTCCCGCATATGCAGTTTGCGGCGTTTTGTACGTACGAGACATTTTACCGGCATGTCCAAGCCCCCGTTCATGCTGCTTTGCCGCTATCGCAGGCATGATCAAAATATCGCCATCTCCCTGAATCACGCTCCAGGACGGCTCATGCTAGAAAGCGCCAGCGAGGTTCAATGACCCTTTTCCTGCTTTCCTATCTGGGTGGCGTGCTCACCATCCTCAGTCCCTGCATCCTGCCGGTATTGCCGTTCGTCTTCGCGCGGTCTGACCAGCCCTTTGCGCGCTCCGGCCTGCCGCTGCTGGCTGGCATGGCGATCACTTTCGCCGGCATCGCCACCATCGCCACATTGGGCGGAAGCTGGGCCATTCATGCCAACCAGTATGGCCGCATCGCGGCGATGATCCTGCTGGCCCTGTTCGGCCTGACCTTGTTGCTGCCGGCTGTGGCCGACCGGCTGACGCGCCCACTGGTGGCGCTGGGCTCGCGGCTTTCCAATCAGGTCCAGACGGGCGAGCGCGGCAGTATCGGCGCATCCGTGCTGCTGGGCGTTGCGACGGGCCTGTTGTGGGCGCCCTGCGCCGGACCGATCCTGGGCCTCATCCTCACCGGCGCGGCCATCCAGGGCGCCAGCACCAGCACAAGCCTGCTGCTGCTGGCCTATGCGCTGGGAGCGGCGACCTCGCTGGCGGCGGCGCTGCTGATTGGCGGCAAACTGTTCGCGGCGATGAAACGCTCGCTGGGTGCGGGCGAATGGATACGGCGTGCGCTTGGCGTGCTGGTTCTGGCAGGTGTCGCCGCCATCGCATTGGGGTTGGACACCGGTCTGCTGACGCAACTGTCCACCGCCAGCACCAACAGCATCGAACAATCGCTGCTGCAAAAGGTCGGCCTGGCACGCAAGACCACATCCACTGCCGTGGCAGGCAGCGACCTGCCGGTGGAAGGCAACCTGCCGGAACTGACCGGCGCCACGCTCTGGCTGAATTCGCCGCCCCTCACCCGCGAACAATTGCGCGGCAAGGTGGTGCTGGTGGATTTCTGGACCTACTCCTGCATCAACTGCCTGCGCGCCCTGCCTTACGTCAAAGCCTGGGCGGAAAAATACAAGGATCACGGCTTGGTGGTGATCGGGGTCCATGCGCCCGAGTTCGCGTTCGAGAAGATCGAAGCCAATGTGCGCCACGCGGTTTCCGATCTGGGCGTCACCTATCCGGTGGCGCTGGATAACAGCCTGACCATCTGGCAGGCCTTCAACAACCAGTATTGGCCGGCGCATTATTTCATCGATGCCCTGGGCCGCATCCGTCACCATCATTTCGGCGAAGGCGAATATGACCGTTCGGAAGAGGTGATCCGACAGTTGCTGCGCGAGGCGGGCCGCAAGGACGTGCCCGGCGGCTTGGTGGACCCCAAGGCGCAAGGCGCGCAGGCCGCCGCCGCGCCCAGCGCCCGGACATCGCATGAAACCTATCTGGGCTATGGCCGTGGTCAGAATTTCGCATCCGGCAATGTGCGCACCGATGAAAGCGCGGTTTATGAAACCGCCTTTCCGCTGCGCACAGACCAGTGGGGCCTGACCGGACGCTGGACCGTGGGCGAACAGATGTCCAGGCTCGACGCCGCCGGCGGCAAGATCACCTTCCGCTTCCATGCCCGTGATGTGCATCTGGTTTTAGGGCCCGGCACAGGCGGCAAGCCGGTGCGGTTCAAGGTGATGCTGGACGGTCAACCGCCCAGGGATGGCCATGGCGTGGACAGCGCGGCAGACGGCAGCGGAGCCGTGACGCAGGAACGGCTCTATCAGCTGATCCGGCTGCAGGCCCCGGGCGATCATACCTTCACCATCGAATTCGCCGACCCTGGCGTGCAGGCCTTCGCCTTTACCTTCGGATAAACCCATGGCATGGCGAATGCCATGACCATGACCTATGTGATCCTGTTCATCGCGGCGCTGTGGGCCGGGGCCCAGAACGCGCTGGCGGGCGGCGGCACCTTCATCACCCTGCCCGCCCTGATGCTGACCGGCATGAACGCCTTGTCCGCCAACATCACTTCGACCATCGCGCTGTTTCCCGGACAGATCGCTTCAACCTGGGGCGGGCGCGGCCATGTCACCGGCGTAGGCGGACTGTCGTTCAAGGTGCTGGTGATCCTTTCCTTCATCGGGGGCGTCCTGGGCGCCACCCTGCTGCTGGTGACGCCGTCCACCATTTTCGCCCGGCTGGTACCGTGGCTGGTGCTGTTCGCCACCGCCATCTTCGCCTATGGCAGCTTCATGCCGCGCAAGGCCGAAAGGCCGCCGGTGCTGAACAAATGGGGCGCCGCGGGGGCGCAGTTCGTGATCGCCGTCTATGGCGGCTATTTCGGCGGCGGCATCGGTTTCCTGATGCTGGCGGCGCTGACCGCGGCGGGGCTGGCCATCCGCAGCGCCAGCGCCAACAAGAACGTGCTGGCCGGCGTGATGAATGCCAGCGCCATCGCCCTCTTCGTCTTCTCGCCGCAGGTCCATTGGCTGCCCTTCGCCATCGCCAGTGTCGGCGCCGCCATTGGCGGCTGGATCGGCGGCCATATGGTCAGCCGGGTCAATGAAAAGCTGCTGCGCATCACTGCCGTCGCCATAGGCGTCGTCCTGACCATCGGCCTGTTCGTGCGAGCCGCTTAGGTTTCCTTGAACAGACCCGTGCTGCCGGACGCCACCGGCACCTTCACGCCCAAGGCCGTGCGCATGTAATTGACGCTGGCGGCGATGTTGTCGTCCACCGTGCCGGTGCCATCGCCCGGGCGCGGCGCGTCAATGTCGAATACCGCCCAGCCCTTCCACTTGCGCTCGCGCATGACCTTGAAGATGCCGGGGAAATCCACGCCGCCGCCCTGTCCAACCGATGCATAGACGCTCTTCTGGCTGTGCTGTTCGCGGGTGGGCGTGCTGGTGTTGCCACGATACTGCGGAAACGTGTCCTTGAGATGGAATTCGGCGATGCGCGGCAGGAATTCCGACGTGATCTTCACCACATCCATGCCCCCCAGGACATTGTGGCCGGTGTCCATGATCAGGAAGACATAGCGCGGATCGGTCAGCTCCATCACGCGGCGGAATTCATGCTCGCGCTCCATCGGGCCCCAAAGATGCGGATGCAGTGACAGGCGCACGCCGTGGGCCAGGGTCTTGCGGCCGATCTCGCTGGCAATTTCGGACAGGCGCTTGAGCTGGTCGTCGCTGGGCCCGTTTTCCGGACGCGCGCCCATATTGTTCTTCCAGTGGGTGCAGCCCAGCGGCTGCAGGAAGCCACGGGCGAAGGATTCCATCTCCGCCACCAGCCTGGGCGTATCCTCGCTGCCCAGCCAGGGATTGCCTTTCCACGGCGCGCTGCCGGGACGGCGCGGCAGGTCGCCGACATCCACCAGGGTGACGCCGGTTTCGGCGCTGATCTGTTTCACCGCCCCCGGATTGTCGATGTACTGCCCGACCTGGCTGGAATAGGGCTCGAAGCCCTCCAGGCCGTAATGCTTCACATCCCGCATCATCAGGCGCATGTCGGTGGAGGTGCGCATGGCGCCGTTCTTCCACACGCCGAAGATCGAACCGGTGGTGCCGAAGCGGATGTCCGGATTGACCGGATCCAGCCCTTGGGCCACCGCGGAAACGCCAAGCGCGCCGACACCAGCTGCCGCGATTGTCGAGGTCAGAAAATGGCGTCTGGCGAGCATGGCGTTTCTCCCGTGATGGTTGGCGACTACTCCGATTACTGCTTGATGATCTGGCCGTCCGGCAGGCGCACTTCGCCCCAGCCGCCGTTCAGCGGGCTGCTCAGGTTCCAGGGATATTTGGCCACCGCCGCCTCATTGATCTCGATACCCCAGCCCGGCGCTTCGTTGGCGTACATGTAGCCGCCCTTGGTCACCGGCAGGCCAGAGAAGATTTCGTGCGCCGCATCGTTGAAGAAGGCGTTCTCCTGCACGCCGAAATTGGTGCAGGACAGGTCCAGCGCCAGGTTGGCGGCATGGCCCACCGGCGAGGTGTCGGCGGGGCCGTGCCAGGCGGTGCGGACATTGAAGATCTCGCCCATCGCCGCATATTTGCGGCAGGGGGTGAGGCCGCCCATCTGCGACACATGCATGCGCATGTAATCGATCAGGCGTTCGGCGATCAGCGGCACGATCTCATGTGGTGAGTTGAACAGCTCGCCCATCGACAGCGGCGTGGCGCACTGGGCGCGGATGTTGCGGAACCAGGCGATATCTTCCGGCGACACCGGATCTTCCAGGAAGAAGAGGCGGAATTTCTCGACGTCCTTGCACATCTTCACCGCCTGGGTGGGGGTGATGCGTTCATGCACGTCATGCAGCAGCTCGACATCCATGCCCAGCTCCGTGCGGCAGGCTTCGAACAGCGCCATGGCGCGCTTTATATAGCCTTCGCGCTCGAACACCGGGGCATCGTGCAGCGCCGGGATGCGCTGGCTTTTGCTAGGACCGGCGCCATAGCCGGCCATGCCCGGCACGCCGACCTGGACGCGGACATGACGGAAGCCATTGGCGATGTGACGCTTGGCCTGGTCGACCACGTCCTTGATCTCGCTGCCCGAAGCATGGGCGTAGCAGTCGGCGGCCAGGCGGGCCTTGCCGCCCAGCAGCTGATAGACCGGCAGGCCGGCCTGGCGGCCCTTGATGTCCCACAGCGCCTGGTCGACGCCGCTGATGGCATTGTTCAGCACGCCGCTGTTTCGCCAGTAGGAGGAATTGTAGGCCATCTGCCACGTATCCTCGATGCGGTCGGCGGGTTTTCCGACCAGCAGCGGCTTCAAGTATTTCTCGACCGCGATGGGGATCAGGTCGGCGCGCTGGGTGAAGGTGGCGCAACCATAGCCATACAGACCCGCCTGGTCGGTGGTGACCTTGACGATCACGAGGCGCACGCCCTGGGGCGAGCACTGGATGACATTGATGTCCTTGATGATCGGCGAGCGCATGCCGCGGCCGGCCTGCTCGACGCGTTGCTGGGCCTTGGCTTCCTTTGTCGCCAGCAGCGCGGCACTTGCCGCCATGCCCGCACCGATCAATTCACGCCTGCGCATTTACGAAACTCCCCTGCGAAATGACCCGCCGCATCGCGGCCTGAGGCCTGCCTGTTGTTGGCGCGACCGTAAGTGGCCGAACGCCTGGCGGCAAGTTTGGGAGCGCTACAAAGAATGTTGCGGCGCGGCAAATATCCGCGGTTGTTCACTGTCATCTTTCTATCTACTATGGTCATAGGAGAATGCTGATGAAAAAGACGCTCGCCCTCCTGTGCGCGCTGAGCGCTCTGCCCGCCAGTGCCCAGGAAAGCCGTTACGTCACCTTCAAGACGGTCAACGACCGGTGGGGCAAGACCGAACATCAGGTCGATCGCAACACGATCAAGCAGGAAGGCGCCTACCAGACTTTCTGGACCCGGGTCTGGAAACCCGCGGACAAGCAGCCGGTGGCCCTCAGTTCCGCCGGACGCCTTTACATGTGGTCGCAGAAATTCGCGGTGGACTGCGCCAACCGCCGCTATGCCGCCAGGTTCATTGACAGTACCGATGCTGGCGAGGAAAAAAAGAAGGCGAATTTGCAAACCGTGCGCTGGACCGCACTCGACAAAAACCCGGCGGTGAACCGCGCGGTATGTGGTGGAAAATGATGCGCCTTGCCTTGATGCTTTTTCTGGCGATGACCGTGGCGGCACAGGCCCAGAGCGCCGCGCCCGGTACACCGGCGTCCGCCGGCAACTTGCCCGCGGGCTTCTATCCCAAATCGCCCTGTACAAAGCCGGGGCCGCCGGATTTCGGCCGCAAGCCAGACCAGCGCAATTTCAAAGCGGTGGAAGCCTATAACGAAAAAATCCGCGTCTATAACAAGGCGATGGAAGCCTTCAATCCCTGCATCCAGGACTATGCCACACGGGCCAATCACGACATTCGGGAGATCCAGGCTGCCGTGGCCGCTGCCAACCCCAACTGACTGACTAGCCAGCATGCGGACTTTGCAGGTCCACGCTGTGTCTGGCGTCTTATGATGCCCCCCGACTCGGGGCACCCATGACCGCTTCCCATCTTTCCCTGCGCGACACGGCCCTGGCGGTGCTGGTGGTCTTCATCTGGGGCACCAATTTCGTGGTGGTGGTCTGGGGCCTGAACATGCTGCCACCCTTGTTCATGGCGGCCTGCCGGTTCGCGCTGGTGGTGTTCCCGGCCATTTTCTTTTTCAGAAAGCCTGACATCCCCTGGAGCCATCTGGCGGTTTACGGGCTGTGCGTGGGGACCGGCCAGTTCGGCCTGCTCTATATCGCCATGGACGGCTTCATCTCGCCCGGCGTCGCCTCGGTGGTGATGCAGATGCAGCTGTTCTTCACGATCCTGATCGCGGCCAAGCGCACCGGTGAAAAGCCGCGCCTGCATCAGCTGCTGGGACTGGTGCCGGCTGTTGCCGGCATAGCGTTGATCCTGATGCACAATGGCGAAGGCATCTCCACCGCCGGCCTTGTCATGGTCCTGACCGGCGCCTTGTGCTGGGGCGTCAGCAACCAGGCGTCGCGGGAAGCCTCCCATATAGCTGTCGCCCGCGGCGCGCCGATGAACCCGCTGGCCTTTGTGGTCTGGGCCAGCCTGTTCGCCATGCCGGCGTTGCTGATCCTGTCGCTGGTGGTGGAAGGTCCGGCGCGCATCACCCAGATGGTGCTGGCGTCGCACTGGCCGATCTGGGTCACCCTGATATGGCAAAGCGCGGCCAACACCCTGTTCGGCTACACCGTCTGGGCCTGGCTGCTGTCGCGCTATCCCGCCGCCACCGTCGCACCCATGTCCCTGCTGGTGCCGGTGTTCGGCATCAGCGCGTCGGCCATTGTGCTGCATGAGCCGCTGCCAGGCTGGAAACTGGCAGCGACCCTGCTGATCATGGCGGGCGTCGGGATCAACCTGCTGTGGCGGCCCAGGAAAACCCTGGTGCGCGGCGAAGCGGGCTAGCGCGCCTGTAATCATCGAAGAATGACACGAGCGAAGGCCCGCCTCCCCCTTCTTGCGAAGCAAGAAAAGGGGGAGGTGGTTTCAGCGGGCGAAGGCGACCGCAAGGGAGCCGAGCGCAAGCTGAAACCGGAAGGGGTTCAGAAATTACTTGTGCGTTTTAAAGGCGATGAAGCGGATGCGCTTACCAGCCGGCACCAGCATCTGGTGGGTCGTCCCCGCGGGCACAAAGAAATAATCGCCCGCGCGCATGGTCATGGTCTTGCCGCCCTTGACCGCGGTGCCGCGCGTCTCGCCCGGCGCCGTGATCTTGCCGTCCACCGGGGTGCCGCCGGTCACGAAGTTGGCTTCACCTTCCTGGACAAAGAGATTGTCATTCCAGTCGGCATGCACTTCCGCCTGGCCGTCCTTGTCGCGGATGGTGTTGATGATCTGGTAGCCATCATGCTTGGACAGCAGGATCTGCGCATAGAAGTCGCCCGGCTTCATGCTGTTTTTCAGCGTGTCACCCAGGTCCTTGCCGGTGACATGGCGCACGGTCTTTTCCGGCTCAAGACGCTCCAGCGCGGTGAAGGGCGTCTTGGGGGCTTGCGCGAAGGCCGCCAGCGGCAGGATGACCAGGGCGGCGGCGACGGCGATTTTCTTGTTCATGGTCGTTTCCCTCAGTGTTTGTGCTTGAAGATCAGGTAGGTGAAGGTATTGCCGCTGGTGGCGCCGAAAAGGTGCGGCAGGCCGGGCGGCAGCACCAGCCGGTCGCCGGCATGCAGGGTGATGGTCTTGGCCCCGTTGAGCGTGCCGCCGCGGATTTCGGCATTGCCGGCATCGCGGGCGCCGTCCTGGGTGCCGCCATACTGGATGGTGCCTTCGCCATCCAGCACATGGATATAGTCGTACCAATGGCCGTGGGTTTCGGGATTGTTTCCGCTGTCGCCGCGGGTGACATATTCGACAAAGTAGTTTTCGTGATCGATCACCACCTTGGAGTGGGTCTTGCGGTCGGGCCACTGGGTCATGGCCTTCACCTCGGCGGCCGGCTGGTAGACGAACGGATCGGGCGGGGTGGCGCGCAAGGTACCGGCGGCCGCGGTCTGGGCGGTTGGCGGCGCGGTCTGTGCGGCGGCCGGCAAGATGACGATGGTGGCGGCCAGCAGTGCGGCCGAAATCCCCTGAAAGCGCATGACGACCCCCTTGTTGTTGTTATGGCGGGGACTGTAGCGGGGCTTTGCTGAAAGAAAAGGGGCGCGCCACCCTGAGATGACGCGCCCCTTTTGTTCGCAACCGCGAAACGACTAGCGCTTCTTGGCCTTCTTCTTGGTGGCTTTCTTGACGGCCTTCTTGGCCTTCTTCACGGCCTTCTTGACGGCCTTCACGACCTTGGCCTTCTTCGCCTTGCGGCGCTTCTTGGTCTTCTTCGCCGGTGTGCCGGTGAACAGGCCCGCAACCGCGGCTTCCAGTTCGGCGGCGCGCTTGGCCAGCTTGCTCTTCTTCTTTGCCATGACTCAACTCCTCGTTATCAACATTGATGCGCGAAGCTACCGTGATTCTGGCTTGACAACAAAAAAGGCGCGACGTTGTCGATCAGCCCCTCCGGTCTTCGCACCTGACGGTGCTACGACCACCTCCCCTTCTGGCGCGCCATGGCGCGCGAAGGGGGTGAGCATGGCGACCAGGCCATGCGAACGACCTGTGCTGCCATCAAAACAAAAAAGGCGCGCCTCGCGGCGCGCCTTTTCAGTTCGTTATGGCGCTGACGACTATTCGTCGCTGGCTTCGCTGGCCTTCTTCTTGGGAGTCTTCTTCTTCAGCGCGGCGCCGAGAATGTCGCCGAGGCTGGCGCCCGAGTCGGACGAGCCGAACTGCGCCACGGCTTCCTTCTCTTCGCTGACTTCGCGCGCCTTGATGGAAAGCGAAACCTTGCGGCTGGCCTTGTCCACGCTGGTAACCAGCGCGTCCACCTTGTCACCCTTGCCGAAGCGCTCGGGGCGCTGGTCGGCACGGTCGCGGGCCAGGTCGGCGCGGCGGATGAAGGCGCGCATGCCGCCTTCCAGTTCCACTTCGATACCGCCGTCATTGACTTCGGTGACCGTGCCGGTGACGACCTGGTTCTTGCGCAGAGCGCCGCCCGACGGGCCGGCCTTCTCGATCGGGTCACCACTCAGCTGCTTGATGCCCAGGCTGACGCGCTCCTTCTCGACATCGATGTCCAGGACCTGCGCCTTGACGATCTGGCCCTTTTCATAGGTCTTGATCGCGTCTTCGCCCGATTCCGACCAGCTGAGGTCGGACAGATGGACCATGCCGTCGATGTCCGAATCCAGGCCGATGAACAGGCCGAATTCTGTGATCGACTTGACCTCGCCCTCGATGACGGTGCCGGCCGGGTGATTGGCGGTAAAGGCATTCCAGGGATTTTCCTGGGTCTGCTTCAGGCCCAGGGAGATGCGGCGCTTGTTGGAGTCCACTTCCAGCACGGCGACGTCCACGTCGGTGCCGGGGGTAACCAGCTTGGACGGGGCCATGTTCTTCTTGACCCAGGACATTTCGCTGACGTGGACCAGGCCTTCGACGCCCGGCTCCAGCTCCACAAAGGCGCCATAGTCGGTGACGTTGGTGACCTTGCCCTTGAACTGGACGCCGACCGGATACTTGGCGGCGACGCCTTCCCAGGGATCGGTCTGCAGCTGCTTCATGCCCAGGCTGATGCGCTGGGTTTCGTGGTTGATCTTGATGATCTGCACGGTGACGGTCTGGCCCACCGACAGGACTTCGGTCGGGTGCGAGACGCGGCGCCAGGCGATATCGGTGACGTGCAACAGGCCGTCCACGCCGCCCAGGTCCACAAAGGCGCCATAGTCGGTGATGTTCTTGACCACGCCTTCGACGATCTGCTTTTCCTGCAGCGAGGCGACGAGCGAGGTGCGCTCTTCGGCGCGGCGTTCTTCCAGAACGGCGCGGCGCGAAACCACGATGTTGCCGCGGCGGCGATCCATCTTGAGAATCTGGAAAAGCTGCGGCTGGTTCATCAGCGGGCCGACATCGCGCATCGGACGGACGTCCACCTGCGAACCGGGCAGGAAGGCCACGGCGCCGTCGAGGTCAACCGTGAAGCCGCCCTTGACGCGGCCGAAGATCACGCCGGTGACGCGGGTGACATCGGTGAAGGCCTTCTCAAGCTTAACCCAGCTTTCTTCGCGGCGGGCCTTGTCGCGGCTCAGAACGGCTTCGCCCAGGGCGTTTTCGACGCGTTCCAGATACACTTCGACGGTGTCGCCCACCTTGATGTCGGCGGGAATGCCCGGCATCGCGAATTCTTTGAGGGAGATGCGGCCTTCGGTCTTGAGGCCGACGTCCACCATGGCGAAGTCGTTTTCAATGGCAACGATGGTGCCCTTGATGACCTGGCCTTCCTGGGGGGACTGGGTTTCGAAGCTCTGCTCGAGCATCGCGGCGAAATCTTCGCGCGACGGAGCGGAAATGGAATTGTCGGTGCGTTCTTTGGTGGCGGTAGCGGCGCGAGCCATAAGTGGTCCTAACAGTCGTTCATGCCAACCGGCGGCGCGGGGCCATCGGCGGACTTCCCGGACGGATGCCCGGGCGGTTGGTTTTGGAAGAAGTAAGCGGGATGCCCCTTAGGCCGCCGGGCCTCCTTAGCCCCTGTGGCGGTCCTTGAGCGCGCCTTCCACCTTGGGAGAAACCAGGGCGAGGGCTGCCGCGAACGCGGCGTCTATACCCAAATCGGAGGTATCCAGCAAGTCGGCGTCCGGGGCCTGTTTCAGGGGGGAAACCGGGCGGGTCTTGTCGGCCTCGTCGCGGGCCCCCAGCTCGGTCACCACATCCTGTTCGGCCCGGCGGATGCCCATGGCCTTGAGTTCCGCCCAGCGGCGGCGTGCCCGGGTGTCCAGCTTGGCGTCGACATAGAGCTTGGCGGTGGCCGAGGGGCAGATCACGGTGCCGATGTCGCGCCCGTCCATCACCGCGCCGGGGCTGCCGCCGGGGGGATTGGCCAGGAAGTTCTTCTGAAAGTCCAAAAGCGCCGTGCGCACCGCGGGGATGGCAGCGACATAGGAAGCCGCCTTGCCGACGGTATCGGTGCGGATCTTGGGATCGCCGGCCCGGTTGAAATCGATGGTCTGGGCGCCGCGCAGCGCGTCGGCCTCGTTCTTGGGATCGCCGCCGGTTTCCAGCACGCTGAGCGCGGCCAGGCGGTACAGCGCGCCGGAATCCAGATGGGCGAAACCGAAATGCGCCGCCAGCTTCTTGGCCAGGGTGCCCTTGCCGCTCGCGGCGGTGCCGTCCACGGCGATGACGATGCTTTCGGTCTTGCTCATGGCGCTTCCATAACCGCGCCAAGGTCTTTCATCAAATCCTGATATTCGGGGAAGGACGTGGCGATCATGGTGACGTCATCCACCGTCACCGGATTTTGCGACGCCATCCCCATGGTGAGGAAGCTCATGGCGATGCGGTGATCCATGTGGGTAGGGACGGTACCGCCGCCGGGCACGCCGTCCGCTCCGTGACCATCCACGATCAGATCGTCACCTTCGATTGTATAAGTGACGCCGTTCAGCTTCAGCCCCAGCGCCACCGCCTCAAGCCGGTCGCTTTCCTTGACCCGCAACTCTTCCAGCCCGCGCATCGCGGTCTTGCCGGTGGCGAAGGCCGCGGCCACCGACA
>Ga0114974_10000087_pt1 | contig 72286 bp, 89 predicted proteins | sample S_130206_EF_Meta_FD_87318 | JGI IMG/M metagenome (GOLD analysis project Ga0114974, IMG submission 87318) | Freshwater microbial communities from Lake Simoncouche, Canada to study carbon cycling - S_130206_EF_MetaG | ecosystem: Environmental > Aquatic > Freshwater > Lake | place: Lake...
ACTATGGTGTATCCAGACACGATGGTATTCGAATTGGTGTCTGGTGGCAAGTATACACCTCCACTATCGGTGGACATACCAAACGCATTTAGAGCATAGGTAAAACTAGATCCCACTTGGGCTTGGATAGCACCAACAAAGTTTAGAGCACGGACGTTGCCTGAGTAAGTTGGCAAGTAACTGGCCACATTGGCGTTGGCATATACCTGTGTTTGCAATGTTGTGATTGAACTGTTGGCCGCTGTAACATTGCTGGTAATATTACCCAACCAGGTGACCATGGTTGCACTAAAACTGGCATTGTTGCCCAGCGCAGTTCCTAACTCTATCAAGGTGTCCAGCGCACCAGGTGCCCCTGCAACCAGGGTACCAATGTTGGCACTAAGTGACTGTATTGCGGCATTGGCTGCAGTGACATTTGCATTAACAGTACTAATACCGGTGGCTTGTGTGGCGGCATTGGCATTAGCAAAAGTTTGATACGCACCTAGGTTAGCGTTAAATGTATTAATACTTGTTGCCTGAGTGGCCGCATTTGCATTGGCAAAGATTTGATAGGCACCGACATTGGCTCTCAATACGTCATCTGTACCACTACCTCCACTGCCTGTTACTAAATTTCCATTAACTAATAAATTTCCATTACTGACAGTAATAGGAACATTACCAATATAGATTGTGTTGTTGCTGACCCACAAATCTTTCCATTGGCGGGTTGAGCTACCTAGGCTATAGGTCACATTAGCACTTGGTATTATGTTACTAGATATTGCTATTAAGTTTGGTATCAATGCATTTGCTGCTGTTACATTGGCACGTAAAGAGTTTATCTCGGTAGTTTGTGTGGCTGCATTGCTATTGGCAAAAGTTTGAAATGCACCTACATTGGCATTGATAGAGTTTATGCTTGTGGTTTGTGTAGCTGCATTGCTATTGGCAAAAGTTTGAAATGCGCCGATGTTTGCGCTAGTGATACTCTGTGAAGCCAGATATGCGGCAGTATTTGTATTGCTGTACGAACCAATTGCGCCCAACGCAGTTATAGCGTTACCACCAGCAGTTACACCATCGTGTACTCGTAGTGTTTTTAATTGAGTGTCAATGGTTAATTCACCGCTTACTCCGGTATAATTATTGTTTTGTACAGTATTACCACGTTTCAATAATACTTTAGTTACGTTTACATTTGCTGTTGTCATGGTAATAATCCGCTGTCAATTACAACTTCGTTCAGTGCAGGTGCAGGTTCCGTTGTTGAATAATATGCATCTCGCACATCCAAATCCAACGGAACTCCAAAGTTATCATCAATGTAAAGTGGGCTTTCGCTACCGTCTGCTGCTAATACTTTTTTTAGTGTCAGTTTATAAATTCTCTGATCCAGGCTGTTGACAGTTGCAGTATCAACAATAACTGTGCCTAGTCCCTTGGTGATATCAGTAAAAGAGACTGCTAAACTATAAGCAGTAGTTTTATGAACTGGATCTTCTATATTCAGCTGAACAGTATAACCGGTTAAATTTACTGGTTTTTGATCCTGATTTTTGATTACAATTTGTAAGGGATTATCTATCCCCTGATACACGGTAATTGGGCGACTGTACACGACTCTGTTCCTTGGTGAGAATATAGCAGGATCCCAAATTTGGACCGGTACTATATTGGAATATAAATAACATTGAATTTGCATTATTATGTATTTATTGAATAAATGGTTGAACCAGACTACGCAGAATTACTTAAAAAATACCCATTCTTGACCTACCTTGTTTACGGTGGTAACGATTACATTGGTGTTATTCAAAACTTGGATGAAGTTATTACCACTATCTACGACTACGGCGCATTGCGCACCCTAGAGCAAAAACAGCAGTTTTTAGAACTTGCAGAGATGTGGTGGTGGGAAAGTAATAGATTAATTCCTATCAATGTGTTTTTAAAGTCCGAATGGCAGCAATTCAGGCCTTTGTTAAAGACCATGAACAGCAAAGATGTGAATATTAAATTTGGCCCGCAAGTGAGCCTTAAAGAAATTGCTGCAAAACGCAGCAAAAGGCGTAGTATTACGCTTGTAAGGAAGCTTGGGTAATTTGTGTTAGCAATTCTTCAACTGTAATAATGCTTTTAGCATATACTTTATTAAAAAATCACACTCCGTTTGTCAAAAGATTCATATGTACCATTACGAGTCTTGAATAGGCGCAACTATGAGACTTTTTGAATCCGTAACTACCATCCTCAGGTTTATCCCAGATAGTTTTTGCTACTTCTTTCCACGGTAACCCAATCAAGTGTCTCTTCGCAGGTCTTATAACGGCCAAGAACATCATGAGTCTAACATCAGAGTTTACTGCCTCGGGCATGCGAATTAGTGTATCATAATGTGCGCCTATATGTATTAGTTGAGCACAAAATTCAGCATCGTATAATCTATCCCACTCAGGTTCTTGTTCCATCAACTGCTGCAGATATTCTTCATTCTTAATCTGTTTGTATAAGCCAACATTGAGTACATCAACCTTAACGTAGCCGCGTTCTTCGGCTGCTTCGTAGTCTAAACTTGCTCTACCAGTAAACGGATCTACAGGAATACTGGTAAAATAAACTCCAGTATTGTGTTTTGTATTTTTATCTTCTTTGATAATTGATGCGCCGGTGTGTTCAAGCAAAGCCAGTGCTTGATCTCTGTCGCCTACATCAATATCAATGTCTGAATTGAATTTCATAGTCCTGCTTCTTTTAAAATATGCTTACACCATTCTACATCAGCCACGTAGTCACTGAATTTACGATTCCAAAAATCAGGATCAATATAAGGCATAACCAAACCCAAATGTTCTTCGCTAAGATTGCCAAGAAATTCAATGCCACTGTCGCAGTTATAAACAACCCAAGGACTAACGCGACCAGTAGTAATATGGTAGCAAACGCGATTAGTATTACCGTACATAAAGTAATGACTAAAACTAGCAATGTCACTATTTCCAGCATAGTCTTCCATCTCCCGTAATGCACGTTCCAGTGCGTCCTGTGGTGACTCTTTCTTTAGATATTCTAGTAACCACTCTTCATAGAAGCTGTCTTTACACCAGAAGTCTAATTTTTTATTGTTCTTTAAAAGCCATGCAGTGAAACTAGTGCTATTGATAGCCCGAACAGCAACCAAATGTCTACCGTAACGAACGAAAGCATTATAATAAGGACTGTTAACAAAATCTTCATAACTTTTCAGCCGTGCGCTGCCCTGTGTAGATTCATAGAACTGTAAATAAGATCTTAGACCAAATTGTACACCAGTTTCTGTTTCTTGTTGCCATCGACGTTTTGGCTCACAAAGATGTGCCACAAGAGTACTTTCCTTACGATATTCTTTTTCACAATATTTGCATTGATACATTAGAATAAACTTAAATTTTTTAAATTTAAAAACTCAACCCAACGTTGTTTTTGTTCAATTGATAATTCTTCATCGAATGCTCTACTATGAATACTGGCAGTCACTGCCCTATCATCATTTAGATTACGCATAAATTCCTCAAATCTATTAGATTCTTGATGAGCAAGATTGTCACTTATCCAATCAGATTCTCCAGTATAATATACATCAAATAATTGTTTATATAAAATATAAACTGAATATAAAATAAACTCTGTTATAGCAGCATCAACTAAACCATAAACAGAATAATATGTAGTATGTTTAATGAAGTATTCTAAAAAATCTTCTTGCTTTTGATCTTGTGTAGTCTGGGTTATCTCCCGAACAACACTTGGTTTTAATAATGCAGGAACTCCAGCTGGATATATTGTTTTTCCTGTGTTTGATGTTTGAAAATAATTTTCTAATACTTTTTGTACATCAAGAAAGCAATCCACAGTAGGAATTAAATTACATCTAGCACGATGTCCAGTAAAAAAATCCTCAGGATTATAATCTTTAATAAACCATGTTTTAGCATCTAGAACCATGCACCATTCAGATTGTGATTTTGATACAGCTAGTAATTTTAAAGCTTGTTGTTTGTACCATCCATGAGTTAAACTAAGTTCTTTGTGTGCATCATCGGCATCAGTCCAAGGCCAATCTAGTATTATTTCTACGGTGGATGCAAAAATTCCATACCAATCTTTTAAAATTAACTCTGCCACATGTGGGTAATCATTGATTACTACATAAATCTTGTTTACATGTTCTAACTTAAATCTTTGTTGTATACTCAAAGCCTGAGTTTTTAATAAATTAATCTCTGGTGAGTATACCACTGTCACTAGATCTATCACAGATATTCCTTAATTTTCTTTTGATCCCACCCGTGATCACGTGCTAGTTGTTTTAAATCATCTTTGGTATTAATTGCTGCCAATAACTCCAATTCATCTACACTGTAATCGGGATAGAAGTGTCTTAAAAATTTAACAGTCTTGTTATCTGTGCTGTCGCGTTTCTTTTGTTTGATCCAATCGTGCCTAAAGTTACCCATACCTGGACTAACTGTAGTAGCCGACAGCCATTGCAGTTCCGGATGCTTGGCTAGATCAAAGAAGTGCTTGTTTAAATTCTCGTTGCAGGACAGTAGATAATACTGTTGTAATTCTGCGCTGCCTTGCACACTACTACCCCAACGTACCATGAGATAGTTACTGAACTTCTTGCGCTCTTCATCGGTTAGGTCAGCATAGAATCGTCGATCCTTGCTATCAAAGGCCCGCATTTCGTTTGCAATGTTTAGTTTATCTGTCATACTGGATGATGCATTACGGATTCATCTTGTCTACTTAGTTCGTATATAACTATAACACGATCCAGTGCTTCTTGTAAAGCAGGATTGGATTCAGCAGCTCGATGTATTTGTCCCCAAAGCTTGGCATCCATTAATTCTTTGTGTAGCTTTTCACTATCGTAATCTCTACCTATTTCAAATCTAGCATCTGGCGGATCACCCGTCTTTCTGGCATAGGTTACGCCGTCAGCTTTTTCGTATACATAAGTTGCTCCAGGTTCTAGTCTACCAGCATTTGCCATAATCCACTACCTCACTTTGTCTTGAAATGTCTTTTACGAAATATGCACACAAGGGCTTTTGTGTTCCAGTTTCTAACGGTATTGCTAATAACTGTCCAGGTTTGAGTTTAGGAAAGTACCATTTGACATCCTGGTATATGTCCACAATCTCAATTGTGGCAAACTCTGGGCGGAAGCTGCTTAGGGGATTGAAACAAAACACACTAAAGCCACGATCATTAATACTGGTTAATGGCACTACTTCTAGGTCGCCTAGATCAGGTTCTCCAATTAACACATGCCAATCCACAGGCATCTTGATTATGTTACCACCAATCTTTAGTACCAGGGCCGGACTGTTGAAACTTTCTAAAAAGATCAACGGTATGTAAAAGTAATCCGGAGTACGTGGGTCGCTGTTATCTAATACTGCAAAGCGTAAGTCCTCCACTTCATCAGGTATATCGTTTAATTCGTAGGCAGTGTTATCTAAGGTTAATATTCTCATTTTTTATAATCTCATATGCTTCTTGGGTGACTGTATATCTGGCTTTGGTTAAATCAAATCCACTTAATACTTCTTTATGTATTGGAAAGTCGTCTAACGTAATTTGATTCATTGTTGTGTATTCTTTGTTATAGGTTTCGTTTAAGCTAAAATATATTTTTGGGACTTGAATTTCTCGCATAATCTCATTGATAGTACAGTGATGAATATGCCCATATTCACCTTTTTGATTGTGTGTTAATATTAAGTCTGCGTTACTTACTGTATTTTTTACCTGCTCACTAGCTTGATCTTTAGTCCAGAAATTTAATTTTTGTGTTTCTTGATCTACGTACTGATCTAGGAATCCTAAAAATAAAGTTTTAACTGATCGTGCATTCCAATATCTAGACATTTCAATTGCTCTACTATCTTTACTATTATACGTCAAGTAAACTATAGTCCAATCAAATTGGTTATGATTATCAATAAAGCATTTGGCAAAAATTAAACAATCATCGGGGTGAGCTACAACAGCATAGGCCTGCATTATAATTTCCAATGATTACTAATTAACTCAACATAAAAATTAGAAAGATACTCTTGGCTTTGCGGCTCTCCGTGATAGCCTGGATCTTTTTTTACATCTTTTAAAGGATGTATATTAGTTGCATAACCAATGGTTTCTTCATTTTTTATACGTAGATAAATGTCTGGTATCACTGAAGATATTTTTTGTCTAATAGTGTCACATCTCCATAATAAATTTGGATCAACACTAAATGGAATTCCTAAATGATATAATTCAAATAATCCTTGAGTTGTTACCCATTCGTCCAATTGCTTTTTCCAATTTGAATCATAAAGATGATTTACAAAATATTTTAAAGCAGTCTGAGCGTCACGATCTATTAATCCGCTTCTATAGGGATGAGTATAATTCTCTGCCAAACTGAAAATAGTTTCACAGATCATTCTATAAGAATTATTACCATAGTTCACATTGTCAATACCTGCTGCAGGATCATATCCATTTTTAAACTCTTGATTTAATAAATGTTCTTGTAGATCGTTGCCCCAACTTCTGCTGTGATCTGTTTTCCAATCATACGGGGCTGCTGTTGCGGGAATTTCCATGCGGTCATGAGAAGTTGGGCCAACAATGACAAAATCTGCACGATTGTTTATAGCTTCTTGTATTTGTATTCTGATGCCACCATTACTGCATCCTTGTCTAGCCAAATGAACCAAGTTCCAACCAAGTTTCTTTGCTGTCAGTTCAGCATAACTGGTTCCTTTAAATTCCTCTATAGAACTAGGAGCACTAAAACTGTCGCCGCATACATACAAGGTTTTCATTTCCATTCGGCTTTCTCTACTGAATGTGGATAGTTTGCTTCTTTATAAAATTGCTTGCGTTTGGTTAGGTGGCGTTTTGCGAACTTGCAGTTACTGGTTATGTCCCAGATTTGAACATGATCCTTGTCCGCAGCTTTACGGATGCCTCGACCTATACTTTGAATGACTCGAACAAAGCTCTTACCAGGCTCAATAAGAACAAGATTAAAAATGCGGGGAATATTAATACCAACAGCGGCCACGCCATAGGTAGCGATGATAATTTTGTTTGTTGCCTCTGCCACTTCGTCATAATGTTCCTTTCGCTCCCCGGCTTTTGTAGCACCTGATACAAATACCACGTCAGGTTTATCTGACAACAAACTCCACAGATTGCTTAATTCGATCTGTAACATCTTGCCTGTTTCTATACGATCAACCAAGATCAAGGTATTACCACCGTCCTTGATTGTGCCAATTAATCGGGCCAGATACGCTATTCGCTCGGGGTTTGTTGTCAAGTATTTAAGCTCGCTTTGATAATCTTTATAATCTACGTGATCGACTAGTTGTACTATATTGACATGACACATAGCAAGATGCCCGGCTTCTTGTAGTTCTCTTGCACTTAATTGTCCCACTACATTTCCCAGCATACAGAAAATGCTCATGTATTCAAACTGCTCTTTGGGAATAGTTCCGGTTAGTCCCCAACGAATAGGTATCTGTGCGAACGGGCCAGACAGCAATGCTTTCAATGCATCTGCTTTGGCCATGTGTACTTCATCTACAATAACACATACTACACCTTCCAAGAACTCTCCAATGGTGATATCAGCTTCATCATTCTTGGTATTCTTTAGTAAGTTGTTCAAACTTTGCCATGTACATATTGTATGGGTACGATTGTAATCTTTACGATCACCAAAGTATACACCAACGTCCAATTGCATGTTGACAAAATCGTCTTCGGTTTGTGTTACCAAACTCTTGTTGGGCACAATCACAATACTACGACCGTACTTGCTAACTCCGTCAGCCAGTGCCGCTGTGATAACAGTCTTACCTGCACCTGTTGCCACTTCCTGCACACATTGGGGATTGGCAAAGAATCTATTGATAATTTCAGGCTGATAATCACGTAACTCCATGGACTGCCCGGCCTTGGGATGACCCTTGGGCCACTTGATATGACTGTAGCTTTGTTCGTCAACTTCTGCAAATTCAAATGTGGTGCGATATTCTCTAGTGTCCACTACTTCAATGTCGTAACCTTGCTCATCTAGGTAAGCAAGTATGTCTGGAAGGAGATTGATATAAGTGCTACCACCCAATTGGAAGAATGCTACTTTGCCATCCCACCGACCAAGACGAACGCTGGGTTGATATCTAGCACCTGGTATTTCATACTTGTATCGTTTAACCAAAGCTGTTCTTGTACCAAGATCCAATCCTTCAATCTTGACATTAACTTCGTCTCGAATTATTAACTTTGCTTGCATTAGGCTCTTCGTTGCATAGTGTTATTATTATACACTTCGGTTGCAAAGTATACAACCTTTTTGGCACGTTGCAACAGTATTGATTTATCTCCACCATGCATCATGCCTTGCCCACTAATCAATAAAGGGATAGGTTGTGTCCAATTGGCACTAAATTTATTGAAGTATATAACTTTTTTACCTTCGATAATTGGTTCTTTTTTAACATCCTTTGCATGATAAATCTCATCGCTTTTAAAATTTAAGTTAATAAAACCATCGAGCAATCGACCACTTAAATCGGGTTCATAAACATAGATAGGATATCTATTGGTTATATCAGCATAGTCTATAATATCTTTTGCTATGTCATCATGCACTGTTGGACTAAACTTAGTTTCCTGTGCTGTCATTAAATTATATATACGCGGCGAGTATTTAGAAACTACATGCTCTTCAATTTCTTTGCCAACTGTATACCCAAGTATCGGAGCATGGTCAACCAATAGATCAATGCTACTAGAATCAAATCCGCACCAATTATTAATGTATTCAATTAAACTGTTGGCAGCATTGGTAATGCTTAACCCGTTTTTATTGGTTAATTCAATTTTATATTCTGTTTCCTCACAATTGTTAATAATCTGAACAAGCTCAGCAAACTCAGTGCTGATCTCAAATTGATGATTCTGCGCAAATCCGTTGACTGCGATTGTGTTGGTCTCAGTTAGCCCCACTTTCCAAGTCTTTGTATCGCCGTCAAATGCCCAACGGCCTTCACTGAGCTTTGTTAGTTCCCTAATGTCATCAATTAATTTAACGTCGTATGGAAAATGCAATACTATGAGATCATCTTCGATTCGAAGAATACGCCGGCGATCAATAGTTCGTATACCCAAGCGAAACTGCGGATTCTCAATTGGAGTTACGTCAATGCTTCGTGAAGCCAATTGTTTGCGATATTTTAGCACAATCTTACATGCTAATTCGGCTTGCCGATCCGTTAACGGTTTTCCACTTGAAGCAGCATTGCTCATACTATTTAAAATTTGAACATCGTACCGAGCCAAATTAACTATAGGCGGAGTGTTATCAAATAAACCGTATAATTTTCCAGTTGCTGGATCACGATCGCCATTGATAATCTCAATATAATCTTCAACGTAAGAAAAGGTTTTCATAGTAGTAATTATACACTAAACAAAATTATAAGTCAAAAAAATGCCCACCTTGCGATGGGCATTGAAGAACCGAAGTAAAAGGAGCTAACAAAAACTTCGGTGTAGTACTCAGTTATGCTGCTTTCATGCAAGTTGTTTGAGCCAGTGCCTGCCATTTGGTTGGAAAGCTCTTGTACAATTGCCCAATCTTGATTGCCATACGCAGGCTCATTTCACGCAACTTATTTTTGTTGACGTTCATGAACTCAATGATCTCGTCTTGACCAACGTCACTGATGTCCATGTCTGCAAACAATTCGCCGCTACGTGCAATCTGCTTGATACGCAACACCTTGTCACGCATGGTGTCTAGTGTTAGATCCAAGTAGTGGCAGCGTGACTGCAGTGCATCCAAGTGATCACGCAACTTTTGCGATTTCATTTTGTCAAACTTAAGATTAGTAATAAAAATTACTGAACCGTGAAAGTTAAATGAATCTGGGATGCCTTCGCGGCGCAGAGTACTAGACTCCGACAACCACGAAATCTTACGCTTCTTGCCTGAGTCTAAGGCGCCTTTCAGCAAGTTCAAACTTACATCGTCGAGCAAAATGCTGTCGCAATCGTCAAACACAACCACACAGTTTGGATCCGAATACTTGTACAGTGTTTGATACAAGCCAATTGGTGTTGCACTACCTTTGACGACTTCTGCACGTAATCTCTTACCTGCAATTTGGTCAAACAACGTGGCCTTCTCAACTTCTTGCTCAACGCCGTAGCTCTTGCCCACACCAGGAGGACCACTCACAATCATCGCACGGATGTCGCCGCTGACAGCCGCCTTGGTCATCTCAGTAAGAATTTCAAAACGTTCAGCAATTTCAGCCATACGCTCGTCATCTGTTTGTGTAGCAGCAACTTCTGCTTCAATACACTCTGCTACTGCTACGTCACCTTCAGTGACAAATTCGTAATCAGAAACACCATTGACTTTGACACGAATGTCTTCCGGGAAGCCCTGAAATTGTCCGCCATTCTTAACAGTCACGTACCCACCTTTAACACCTGATTTAAATTGTTCTACCAATTGAAACACCTTACCAGAAACGTCAGTAGTGCGATATGCACCTGACTTAATACGAACAAATGCGTTTGACATTACAGGCTCCTTATTAGTTAATATACAGCTATTATAGCAAACGGGCGATTTTTTGTCAAGCCGCTTTTAGTTGCTTAACCAACAGCTTAGGCGTTGCGCCTTTGGTAACCATCATCCAGCCTGTTGTGTCTACTAAATCAACCTCTACAATCTCAAACTTAATGCCAAGACTTTTCATTACTTTGTTAACAGATTGTAAAGCAGCCACAATGCCCGCTTCACAGGCTTGGTATTCGTCTTGGGTTGCGTCATTAAATCCTGCATTGTCCAAAATGCCTTCTACTGCTGATTGAAAATCATAAGCCCCATCCAGTATTAACAACTTGTTAATTTTTTTAATTTCTGCATCTGGCAGCTCTTGGCATACAGCTTCTAAATCAAAAGTTTTTAGTGTCTTCATTTGTTACGCTCCTTATTAGTTACTATACACATATTATAGCAAAACGGGTATTTTTAGTCTACCGTTTTTTTTATATTTCTAAAGTTGCTACTTTTGCAAGTGCTTTATCAAAATTTGTTACTATGCTGAAGTTAGCATAATTGTAACGTTTGCAAAGAGTTAACAAATATGCATGTAGTTGCTCTAAAGTTGTTACATTGTTAACATCAGAAACGTATAATGCTTTTGTGCTATTAAATGTAGGGTAGTTATGCACAGCAATGCGTAACACGTACTCATTTTTTATTGCTTTTGCGTTAACACGTACAAAAAGGGTACTATTTGCAGTAGTTACATATTGCATAATGTGCTCCTGTTTTGTTAGTAACAGTGCATTATAGCAAATTAGGACTTTTAGGTCAATGTTGTTTTTTAGCGACGGTACCGTCTTACGTGATGAAAGATACGCGGAGTTGTAGTGTTTTTAGTTCCCGGATCTCCACCTACATTTAAACGAAGATCAGGGCTAATATTCTTGGTAAGAGCGTTGACATAGAGTGCCATTCCGCCATTGGTGGTGCGTATTAAACATAGTCCCTCATTGTTGGTAACCATGTACATGGATATTCCGTTATCGTCGTCGACATAGAGCATACCCTATTTATTGCTTCATCCAATTGGACCAGGGGTACACCGTTCTCCTGATAGCCTTCTGTGACCATATCCAAGTATCCTTGCCCGGGTGCTTCAAGTCCGTCTTGATCTACCATTTGATAAGTCATTGCAGACACTAGGTATTTGCCTGTATTGACCATGACATGAGATCTGGTATAATAATAAGGGTAACCTTCTAGGCTGTCTAACGCTCGACGATGAGTTTTATCAATATCCCACAGTACGCCGTAAACACGGGCACCAGGTAATTTTTCTATATCAGCATGAGTTCTAAACTCAAATTGATAGTTGTCGGCCCAGGCCATGCCCAAGCAAACTGCACCCGGGCAACGACGTGCCATTTGGTCCAGGTTTGTGTTCATTCCGTATGCAAAGTATTTCATTAAATGAATTAACAATATTAAAGAGTAGCAATTGTAGCAAATATCCCATTTACTGTCAACTGTACACCCATCCTAAATTTTCCAATTGATGAATCCATAAAAATATGGGAGTTTCAAATTCTAATTCCCAACGTCCGTTCCAACCCATGAATGTAGCACTTGGTTGATATTCAGGTAAAGACTCCGGCTGCTGACTGGCCCATGGCTCCGGGTATACGGGATAATATTTTCCAGCCCATTTAAATCGATCCAATGTCATTCCTTCAAAACCAACTGAGACAATTTCTACGGCCATGTCTGGTGTTTCGTCGGTTTTGCTATTAAAATGTAAAATGAATTTTTGAAGTCCAGGATTAAAATTACAATCAAATACAAGTTCTGTGATTTCAGTCAACGTTAGAGTGCTATGCTGATTTCCTACACTGTACGTCACAATTGGATCAACTGCCCCGTGAGGTTTCAAAATTATCTTAAACTGGGTATTCATATCCAATGTCTACTAGAAAATCTTTGTATTCTGGATAATAGTCAAATGCATTGAGTTTGTATTCTTTGTCCCATCTCATTAGCCACAATGACAATTCTCGTCTAAGATCGTCAATATTGCTTGGCTCTGAAGCATCAAGCATAGCCATCACTGATCTGCACTCGCGAAGTAATTGTTGTGCTAAATTACCAACATTACGCCCTGTTGTAATTGTTTTTATGTTTGGCTGTTGTTGCTCCAAAAACAATTCTAATTTAATATATTTTTCTTTGATCTTTTTGCGTATTGATAAAGGTAACACCAATATTTGTAAATATGCCGGATCTACTAGAGGAATGCCTTGTATGGGCAACTGATTGTCCCAGGCCCACATGATATATTCATCATAATTGTTAATGTTTAACAACTGCGGAACAGATCTTATCACTAAGTGAAATTGATCAGATTGTTGTTCTTTTAACCAATATATATTTTTTAAAACATCTTTTATATTTGACCCTTGTCTTATATAATCATTGTTACGGTTAACACTTTCAATGCTGATTTCAATATCAAATGATTTAAATTTTTTTAATTTTTGTATTATGTCAGGATTAATCAAAGTGCCGTTGGATACAAAACTAATGGACATTGACGTTCGGTCAGCTTCTATCAAAAAATCTAACAATTCAACAAATCGTTTGTTTAGTAAAGGCTCGCCGCCCATGAAATGTAATCTATTCAATTCAGGAACGTTTAATATACTGTTGGTAAAATTATCCCACGCAGCAGTTTCTCTCGTCCAATTTTGATTTGCTGATTGATCAATCAGTTTCCATTTTACATACATGTTGGATATGACACTACTGGCCCTAGGAAGGCACATTTTACAGGCCAAATTACATTCATTACCCAAATCCACATGCCAGTCAATTGGCTGTTTTGATGTGACTCCATCAGACGATTCAAATTCTTTGTAATAAGGACTTTGTTGATAACTGCGGTCAAATGCTTGTTCTGTGAATATAACAGATTTAAAATTTTCCTTTATACGACGACTTTCATAACCGTAATTTTCTTCACGGTAACATCCTCGACAAGCTGGAATTGGATCGTTGGAAGTGATACTCTTTCTGAATTTTTTCATTGGTTCAGAATTGTACCAGGTATCTACTGTTATATTTTTTAAATTATATTTTGCAGAATCACGATGCGGCGGTTCTTTTTCGCTGCAACAGACTCCGTAACTACCGTCCCAATAGATATGTGTGTTTGTCCAAGGAACGTTACAAAATATCTTTTTATTAGGCATGCTAAGACAGCGTTAGCTGCAGTTTAGTTAAATCTGCACAGGTGTATTTTTGATAACTGTATGCTAAGTGTTCAGGAAATGGTATGCGCTCGATTAAGGCACCATACTGATTGGCAATTTCTCGTGCAACATCCATAAAGGATCGAATTTTACCTGTACCAATATTCCAAATACCGCTTTCCTTGATGTCACGCCAGACAAAAGCAGTTTGAACATCAATCACTTGTTCTACAGAAACAAAATCTCTATAGAAGTTTTCACTGCCTTCGAATACTTTGATAATACCAGTGAGCTGAGCTTGTAGAGTAAATTGATAGTACGGGCTAGCTTGAGATCCTTTGTGTCTTTCGTTCTCACCATGGACATTAAAGTATCTAAATCCTTGGCATTGAATTGGTGACGGATTTTTCTCGATGTAGTGTTCAAAGAGATACTTGGACCATGCGTATGGACTGCGAGGATCAACTGGTGCGGACTCGGTAAAATCTGTGCCAAGTCCATATACACTAGCTGAACTTGACCATTGAAGATTAACATTGTGCTTGGTGCACTCATCGTATAACCATATACAAAAATCTGTGTTCTGCCGCATTACCTTTGCAACATCACGTTCAGTAGTTGAACTAATGGCACCAAAATGAAATACCCAATCTAGGCCTTCAATGCGTGGAAGTTTATTTTCTTCCCATTCATAGGTAACGATTTCGTGATCGGTCTTGCGCCAGAAGCGTTCAGCGTGGCTTCCTATAAAGCCTCTATTACCTGTTATTAATATTTTCAATTGTTTTAGTGGTTGAGTAATTTGGTATTAATTCATAAAACTTAATGATGTTGCAATACTTTGCTCCAGTAATTGGCCGACCTCGATAGTCACTGCCTTTAACCATCAAGTCAGGTCTATACATTTTACAAATATGTTCTAGTTCCGCTTGATCATCAAAGATCCATACAGCATCCACACACTTAAGATTGTCTAATGCAAATTTACGATCTTCTTGATTATTAACTGGGCGGCTTTCGCCTTTTAAACTTTTTACTAATGTATCTGAATCTATTGCTACTAGCAAATACGAACCTTGACTTTTTGCATAGTTGAGCATTTCAATATGCCCACGATGCAAGATATCAAATGTTCCATTAACTATTACTCTTCTGGCTATCCCCGGGTTGTACACGATAATTGTCCTCTACTGAGTCTGGAGTTGAAACTTCTATTATAGTACCTGCATCTATACAAATCAATTGGTGTGGAAAGAAAGTTTTATTGTGCCAAGTATCTCCTGGCTTGAGCATGGATTCATGTTGTTCTGCAGTCTTTGTGTCAATCCATCGAACAATAAACTCTCCGCTAATTACATACCACGTTTCATCTTTTTCAACATGAAAGTGCATGCTGAATCTTGCACCTGTGTTAAATTTCATTAGTTTGCCACAGTATTTGTCGTTGGTTGCAAATATAAATTCGCTACCCCAACCTTTTGCTACATATCCCTCAAGCCTTGTACTCACGATTTATCTCCGTTACTGTTGGACTGTATACACCAACATGTTGTATTGTAACACTTGATGCCTTAGTTGCAAAATTAATTGCCTTCAAAATATCTTTTGTAATAACATACTCATATGCCAGTGACGCAAGAAATGTATCACCTGCACCACATACGTCAAATGCTTCTACTTGTGGTGTACTTATTTTGTGTTCTTTATACTTTACACCATTACGACCTAGAGTAACAATAAGTTCTGTTGGATATGTTTTAGCGTCATTGTGTTCTTTTTCATTGATCTTAACATAGCATCCTTCAAATCTAGCTAGATCAGTTTTTTTAGTATCAACAAAAATAGGACCTGCGTAGTTCTTTCTTAGATTTTCAATAGTTTCGTACTCAACTGATCCTTTATTATAATCACTAACAACAACAGCATCGTATTGATCAAGTGTAGCATAGTCAAGTTTAACTGGTTTAGACATCTCGTCCTGATCAATTCTAACTAGATGTTGTTTGCTTTTACTGTCAATAATTCTAGTTTTTGTGCAGGTTCTAATACCATGTACAAATTCCACTTCACATCCTAGACTTTCTAAATTATCACGTACATTAGCAGCCATGCCAGGTTTAGTTACAGTATGTGTGTAATTAATAACAGGCACCGGTGCCTCGGGGCTTATACGACTCACGGTCCCGTATTGATATTGGTCTACGCCATTATCGCCAACTAATAAAATTTTCATTTTAGAAGTATTGGCAGTTGGGTCTAGGAAAGTAGCATTCATTATTTTGTAATGGTTTAATTTTAATTGTTTCTAGTACAGAACTTTTACCAAGTCCCATTGCTATACTGTATGCTGCACTTTGATTGCCCATAAACAAATCTGCGCCGGCAATTACATCAGCCAGTTCTTTAAAGTCTTGCACTGGATAATAGTCTACACGAAATCCTGTGCTTTTTTCAAAATCTTCATGCTCATCTTTGTTGCCAACAAACACACCAGTTTGTGCAATATTGGCTTGTTCTAATAACCCTTGCCAGGCGCCGGTTCCTTCGGGGCAACGATATCTAAACGTTCTATTAATAACCACAGGTGCAATAGTTTTGGCATCTGCTTGTAACCAAGTTTCATTTAATACTTCAGCGTTAAACGGTAATCCAAATGTCAAGTGATATGCTTGCACATAGTTACCTTCAAATCCACGGAACAACACACCGCGGAATCGATCTAGATCAACATCGGCTTCTGCATCACCTGGGTGCCATTTGGTTACTCCGTTAATGTACTCTTGTCTTAATAACAAAGGTAACAATAAATCAAAGTCCTTGTCGTTGAATCGACCCTTGTGCATGACATCCACTTCATCAGGACGATACCCGTATTGGGCTACACAGTTTTCAATGTTACCTATAGCAAATTCAATATCACCACCGCCCATCTTTTTTACTACACTTAGGCCGTAGATCAAATCGCCAAATGTTCCCGAATGTTTATATGTTTTCATAGTAACTCTAATATATTACGTGCAATTTTTTCTGCATCAAAACTGTTGCTGCAACGATAATCACCGTGTTTGCATACGACTTGACTGACAGGACGCTGTTGAACATCATTGCATCCAACACAATCTACATTAGACAATATTGGTGTCACTGCTTTCCATTGTGGCACAATGCGTTCAGGCAATAGATGCGTATGTAAACTAATAATATGTGTGTCGCTTGCTGATGCAATATGGTAAGGACCACTGTCAATACCAACAAAACACACTGCACGATCCATTAATAGTTTTTGTTGTTGCACATTTAGAATATTCCTAGCATCGACAAACAAAGGGTGTTCAACTGTTCCATCAGTACTGCTACCAACTGTGACAATTTTGAAATCAGTTCTAGTAGAAAACAACTTTTCAAATACAGAGTACCAAGTGTCCCAACTCATGTTTTTCAATGCCCAATGCCATTGTCTAATGTGTATAACAATAAACTTATCTAATTCGTTAGTTTGACAAAATGTATCAACAACTGCGGTGTCTGTGTCACCGGGAAATAATTCTACTGCTCGATTATCCACTGTTGATGTGCCAAAAGCGCGATAGAAATAACTGTCCACGTAATTATTAAGTGGATTAAGTTCGTAGGCATTATCCAAATTAATGTATAGATCATAATTTTTTACGTCGGGCATTGCCTCGGTATGATAGATAGCTCTCACATGTGGATTGTTATCGTACACATTAGGGAACTCTGTAGCAATATCAATCTCACAGTTGTACTTTTTCTTGAGTTCTCGCACAACGCCAGTACTCATTATAACATCACCTAGTGCTGCACGTCTACGTACTAAAATCTGTGTTGGTCGTTCAATATTCAACTTCTACCTCGGGAAAGTAACGTAGGAATCTATCATCGGAATTTGTGCGCTGTGCAAGTATTTTTGTTTTAATTTCTGTGTACACATTCCATGCTAACGGAACAAATAACACTCGGTCTGTTTCTGCTAACTCTTTAAGATAATATGAGCCAACAATAGGAATATCTCTACCAGGACTGTATGTGCCTTGTTTTAGTAGATTGTCGTCTATAATGACATCAAGATCAACTTGTGCGTAGTTTAATAGTGTCATGCCTTTGGCAGCAGCGCCGTAGCCAACTAACCAATAGCCGGCCTTTTTATATTCTGCACAGGTTGTAGCGAATCCATCTTTAATAAAAGCGGCAGCATTGGCCCACTGAGTGTACACAGATGGATCTAATAGATCCGCTTCCATGGCCAATAGGTTCTTGACATGCTTGGGTTTTAGGTTACTGGTACTTAATACAAACACATAACTGGTACCATGTATTGGTGTTTTAACAGCATCAACTAGGTACATACCAGCACGTTGAGCTAGTCCGTACATGGAATTAATATTATAGAAATTGACATGCTCATGATACACAGTATCAAACTCTCCATTACGTACCATGTCAGCTTGACTAGTCTGTATAAAGAACAATCCTTTTTCTTTCATCAAGGGTGCAAGCAATTTTAGATACTGAACCGGATCAGGATTATGTGCAAAAGCATTTTGTGCAACCACAATGTCAAAACGATCATGTTCCAATTGCTTAATACTTTTCTTATCCCAGAAGCCGCATACTATATTGTGTCCTTTTTGTGTGCTAGTTGTGTATAGATTTTCCGCAGGATCTACACCGTATGTGTTAAATCCCAAATTAGCAAACGCATCCAATTGACTACCATCATTACAGCCAATATCTAGAACATGCCCACGCCAACGGTCTGAATATTCCCGTGCCCATTTGGCAAACCATTTCATGTAATCCAAATACGTTTGACTAGTGCCGCTAACATAAGCATAATCGCGATAAATTATTTCAGGATCTACTACATGAGTTAATTGTAAATGACAGCAGTTGGTACAACGATTTACTGCCAAGGGATACGTTTCATTCTTGCCAGGCTCGGGTAAAAAATTATTGGCTAACGGTTGCTCGCCAAGATCTAATTCTAATTTTAAATTGGTCCTACCGCAGGCAAGACATTCGTTAAGTTCTGTGCAATTGTTCATATTAATTTTTAATAGGTACACCGTTTGGTGCAATAGTTCCTTCTACTCCTAGTATCGGAAGTTCTGTTACTAGATCTTCTGGCAGGAATTTATATAACACATGCTCAATATCGGCATATCCACCTTGACTTACACGTTCGCCTATATATGAAAGACTGTCGTTATACACTTGAATTACACGTTCTGTTTGGTTGGCAGGCCAACTCCACAGTCTGGCCATATACTGTAGTTTAATACCAGTTACTTCATATGGAAACTGACTTGTTTGTTTAGGTCCAATGATAATACGGTCTAGGTGTTCTTCATACACATCTAGATTAAACTCATCGTTGAGAATATAACGTCCAGACATTTTGTGTATTCTATCTAGTCCTGCAAAGTCGCCGTCGTCTTGACACATACGTAGTGCGCGACCAAAACACATAATCTCTGTAGAGTTTTTTACAACGTCCCAGTTTTCACTTTGATAAATGGCTTGTACATCTGGATCTCTACTAAAGTCTAATAGCAAATCACAATGTTCTTCTATTAAAGAACTTTGATCATCTGTTAATGCGGCACCGGCGCATTCCATAACAATAATTTTACAGTCAGGTACCTTTGCACGTACATTCTGTAATGTAGTAATAGTCTGTTGCATACGTGCCGCTGGTGTGTATACACCAAACTTGCTGTTAACTGCTGATGTAACTACAAAACCGTGTTTAATCATTTACGTAACCATCTTTCATTCTCTAATGTCCAGTCAACCATACCTTTAATACGTTCACTGAGTTTGATCTTGGGTTCCCATCCTAGGCTGGCAAGCAACCCGCCATCTAAGGCATAACGCATGTCATGTCCAGGACGACTGGTATGAAAGTCAGTCATTTCATATTTTAGTTCTCGACCTACTGCAGTCGCAATCATTTGTGCCAGTGTAAGATTATCAATCTCTTCGGTACCCACTAGATTAAACTTGGGACAATGTGCATGTCCGTAGTCCCCGGTGTGCTTGTAATCTTCAAGATCAAGAATAAACATTAAGCCTTCGGCAACATCTCGTGCATGAATGTACATACGACTACCAGCAACAGTGCGTGAAGGATCTGCATGTATAACTACAGTTTCGCCGTCTCTAACCTTTTGTATAGTAGCTGGAATAAACTTTTCCGGATGCTGTCGTTCACCAAACACATTCATTGTATGTGTAACAATGATAGGCATCTTGTAAGTGTTTTCGTATGCCACACAGAACTCTTCGGCTGCAGCTTTACTGGCACTATACGGATTGGTACTGTTATACCTATCGTATTCTTTATATGCTACGCCCGGTGGTGCAATGCCATAGATCTCATCGGTGCTAAAATAAACAAACTTCTCAAGATTGGGCAAGTGCTTACGTGCATAGTCCAACATATTAACTGTGCCCACTACGTTATCCTGCACAAACTCCATAGGATAGGTAATGCTACGATCCACATGACTACCAGCAGCAAGATGTAATACAATGTCAACCGGCCCAATGTCGGCTATGATTTGACTGTTAACTTCAGCTTTGAGATCGTGGAATATGATACGTAAACGACGTGCCACTTCTCGAGGATCGTGATCCTGTAGCATATCGTGTAGTCTATTTAGATTGCCAGAAATATCCAGTCTATCTAAACTAACGATATTCCAATCTGTTTCTTTTAATATTTTATCTATTACATGATGCGCGATGAATCCAGCACCGCCGGTGATTAATACTGTTTTTGACATGTTTCCTCAGGAATTGTTGAATAAACGTATTTATTCTGACGCTTTAGGTGCAATATATTGTTTAATATGGCTCATAGCTTTACGAGCAGTATCAAACACATACTCAACGGTTTCGTCTTCGAGTTGAACAACAACTACAAAACCATTTGCTACTTTTCGAATTTCAATTGACTCAAACATACCATCTCCAATTAATTGAACTACTATTATAGCATGGGAGGTAGATGTTGTCTAGCAGATGTTGCAGATATATTGGTTATTAATCTATCCGCAAACTCTTCCGGATTATTAATAATGGTGTTTGGTAAGTAATTGTCTATTGCCACCGGAGCGAAACGATAGTCCTCGTTGGTTCGGATAATACCAACACCACGTGTTATACTATCCGCAATGTCCAATTGATCTAATATTTCCGGACAATTGGTTTCATCGTGTGCAAAACTCTGTATCTTGCTACGAGCAAAGTCTTCTGCACCCAAATATGTAAAGTGCCAGCCTGCATGTTCAACAATTTCCACTGCACCATCATTATGATTTAACGAGAATCCATTTAATGCATGTCGCATGCGACGGAAATCTTCCGGACTAGTTAATGCATTTCTACGTACAGCACCGGACCATACTGAATATAAATCCTGTGTTACCATCATATAGTTGTATTTGAAATTGAACAACGGCATTCTAAATCCCCAAACAGAAGCTGTACTTGTGCGCAATCGCTGTACAGTTTCGGGTCTAGGTATTTCGTCAATGTCGCCGATCATGACAATATCATCAGGATCAGCCGTGGGCAAACCACGCAGTATTGCATCACGTTGATGCCGTTCTCTGCCCCAGGGATCAGTATCCGCGGGCATGTCTGTTACAGGCACGTAGATGATTTTATCTTTCCATTGATCAAAACGTTGATTGTGATCTGCGTAGTGCAAAGATTTAGAATTATTTTGGAATGTTCTATTGGCTTCAACCAAAACAAAGTAATCCACGTGATCGTATAGTTCACGTAGTCGCAATTCAAGAAGTTCGAATTCGTTCAAAAATGTAAAACAATCGTAGATTTTCATGTCAATACTTAGTATAATAAATATGTTACTCAATGATTTTCAAGGACACTTATGCACTCTGTTGCTAGTTTACACGACGCCAATTATAGTGATTTGGCAGCAATAACCGATCAATCAAAACAAGAATACTGTGATAGACATGGATACCAATTCCATGTGCTAACTGAAATGAAGTATAGCACAATTACAGGATTTAACAAAATACATTATGCATTAGATTTATTCCAACAACATCCAGAAATAGAATGGTTATTGTTTAGTGAGTGCGATGCAATGATTACTAACCAAACTATCAAAATTGAGGATCGAATTGATAACGACTACCATTTTATTGTACCTGTCGATCGTCTCAATCTTAATTCTGGTAACTTTTTAGTACGCAACAGTGAACAGGGTCGTGCTTATCTACAAATGATCGTAGACCGAGAAGAATCATATAAAACTGTAGAATGGGCAGAACAACAAGTTATAATTGACACCATCGAAGAATATCAAGACATTGTCAAAATTGTTCCACAGAAATACATGAACAGTTACGAACCTGAAATATACGATTACTGTGATGCTCGTTTTGACATTTTGGGCAATAGTGGTGCATGGGAATCCGGAGATTGGATTGTACACTGGCCCGGAACTCACAAACCAACCCGCATACAAAGAGCTAACGCACATCTTCCGTTAATTTTAAAATGAAAATATTCATTACTGGAGCTACAGGTTTTATTGGACAAAACCTTGTAGACTATTATACCAAACGCGGGCACAAGGTTTACGCATTCCGCAGAGATGAAGTATTAACTAAGTGCTTGTATGATTTCGAGCCCGATGCTATTATTAACTCAGCTGCCGAAATATATGACTATCAACATATGTTCGAACCAAATATTCTAATGGTTCAAACCATACTAGACTATGTACGTGAATGCCAACAGCCATGTCGTTTAATACAAATTGGAAGTAGCAGTGAATATGGACCAACTGATATTTCCACTAGCGAAGATACATTACTTAAACCAGTGGACTTTTATCAAGCAACTAAAGGCGCTGCAACATTGTTGTGCCAAGGCTGGGCTAGGTTACACCACTTACCTATATGGATTGTACGACCTTATAGTGTGTATGGTCCCGGAGAACGGGCACATAGATTATTCCCAAGACTATACAGAGCATTTACCAAGAACGAGCCAATGACACTATACCAAGGGCATCATGATTTCATTTATATTGACGATTTTGTACGTGGTATAGATCTAGTACTACAAGAATGGAATTTGGCTCCCGGAGAAATCGTAAACTTTGGTAGCGGGTTTCAAACAAGTAATTTTGACTTGTATGACAAGTGGGCCAAGGTCACAGGCAATAAAAAAGCACCAGTTGCTAAAGTAGCAGAAATGAAAAAAGCATTCGAAAACACCGTTTGGGTTTGTGATACAGCAAAATCATTTAAGCTAGGATTTGATTGCGAATACGACTTAGATGCAGGCATTAAGGATTTTTTATTAAAGGTAAAATATGATTGAAAGAACAATTAAAACAAGTCAGAATCAAGACTTTGTGTATCAAAGTAATAACGAAAGTGTGACCAATTGGTTTGCAAATCCAGAAAATCAAACCGAAACAATATTAAAGCAAATCAACCAAGATCGTATGTACGATCCAATCTTTACTGATAGATCCAACATGATAGTGATCGATCTTGGTGCTAACTGTGGTTTGTTTAGTTTATATGCTGCAGACAGTTGCAGTCGATTAATTGCTGTGGAGCCGACACCAAACACATTCGATGTGCTTACAGAAATGGTCAAAGACCACAATAATATTACACCGTTGCAATTAGCAATTGGTCCACATAATGAATTGATTTCATTTTTTATTAATGAAAATAGCACTACAAATTCAATGCTTAATCGTAATGGTCAAGAAACCCAAGTACAATGCATGACTTTGGAAACATTACTAGATACACAAGGACTAGATCATGTTGACTTTATTAAATGTGATATCGAAGGATCAGAAATACAAGCGTTAACCGATGATACACTAGGACCTGTTGCCGATCGAGTTAATTTTTGGTTTGTTGAGATTCATCAGACTGATGTTGACAAAAGTCCATGGCCTGGTAACTTAGAGTCAAACAGACAACAACTAGCCGAACTGTTTCAACGTCACGGTTATCAAACAGAATCTGTAATACACGATCAATTGTTTGCTTGGAAATAAACATGAGCATATTAAGTGGACAAGTATATGATTATGTTTGCACCGAACTACCAAAAATAGACGGAAATTATTTTGAAATTGGCGTGTTCAATGGCGCCGGATTTGCACGAGTAGCTCGAGAAAATGCGGAAAAGAAATGTTATGCAGTTGATCCATTTATCGAAGATGGTCATACTAACGCAAGTTCCGGAACTGACACCGGATCGTATATGAATCAACAAAAAGAAAATTTTTTAGAAAACACAAAAGACTTAGATAATATCACATTGTTCGAAATGACTAGTACAGCATTTGCTAATCAATTGACCGATCAATTGATCAATGATATGAATATATCCGTAGTTACAATTGATGGTGACCATCATTATGAACATGTAACAACAGACTTAGAAATTGCTGCTCGATTGCTGAATAACTTAGGCGGACAAATTGTTGTTGATGATACAGATGTAGTGGGGGTCAGCCGAGCATTCAATGAATTTAAAGAAAAGTTTTCTAGTAGAATATCAGATGAAATTAATGCCGGTGGACCAACACGAGTTTTATTTTTTAAAGGTGCTCAATGACACCCACAGCTCGTAGAATCATTGATATAACTTATCAAGAACGGTTAAGTCACCTTAGTAGTACACTAAGTGCATTACCTATCATTGAAGAAATATATGAACAGCGACAAGACGACGAAGTGTTTATTCTCAGCAACGGACATGCTGGACTTGCATTGTATGTGGTGTTAGAAAAACACTACGGTATAGATCCTGTTGCTCTATTGCATAAACACGGTATTCACCCTGGCAGAGATTTAGAAAATCATTTATACTGTTCTACAGGTAGTTTAGGTAGCGGATTGCCAATTGCTGTTGGCCATGCACTTGCTACTCCTGACAAGAATGTGTACTGCATGATCAGTGATGGCGAGTGTGCCGAAGGGAGTATATGGGAATCGTTGCGTTTTATTCATGATCATAGATTGTTTAATTTGCATGTGTATGTTAATATCAATGGCATGGGCGCATACGATAACATAGAATCCAGTAACTTGGAACATAGACTACGTGCCTTCCATCCACGTATCAATATTAGACGCAGTGAACCTACCAGCTTTACTTTTGCCAGTGGCTTACTTACACACTACTATGTGCTCAAACCTGAAGATTATGCGGAGTTAACACAATGAGAAAAGAATGCGCTCAATTACTGCTGCAATCAATGATCGACGATGAATCTATACGTGTTATTACTGCGGACTTGGGATTTGGTATATTAGATCAAATACGCAATGCTTTTCCAGATCGTTTTTATAATGTAGGTGCAGCAGAACATTTAATGATTGGTGTAGCAGTCGGAATGGCCAACGAAGGATTAAAACCTGTTTGTTATAGTATGAGTAGTTTCTTACTGTATCGTCCATTTGAAATGTTACGCAATTATGTCAGTTACGAAAACATTCCAGTTAAACTAATTGGCAGTGGTAGAGATCGGGATTATAGTCATGATGGTATTAGCCATTGGGCCCACGACGACGAAGATGTATTAAAAGCATTACCAAACATTGGTTGCTTTAAGCCTGCAAGCATAGTGGAATTAGAAAACATTTGGGCAAGATTTATTACAAGCGACAAACCAGAATATCTTAACTTGACAAGAAAAATATGAGTACAAAAGTAGTTTACGTCACAGGCTGTTTAGGTTTTATTGGATATCATGTTACTCAAGCATGCTTGGATAACGGATACTACGTTATTGGTGTAGACAAGAAGACCTATGCTGCTAACGTACAGTTCTTGCCGGAACTAGTTAAACATTCAAGATTTAAGTTTATTGAATCTGATATAAACGATCTTGATATGTTATATGACTGCGACTATATTATTAATACCGCAGCAGAAACGCATGTCGATAACAGTATCGTTAGCAGTGATGTGTTCCTCCGGAGCAATGTAAACGGTGTGCATCATTTACTAAACTTAATCAAAGAACGTCATCGCTTTAAGATGCCTATATTACTACATTTTAGTACAGATGAAGTGTATGGAGATATTGTAGAAGGTAGTCATGTTGAAACAGATTTACTAAAACCCAGTAATCCATACTCTGCTACAAAAGCAGCAGCAGATCAGTTAATACTTGCGTGGGCACGAACATTTCGAGTACCTTATGTTATTGTTAGACCCACTAACAATTACGGCATTGGTCAATACACTGAAAAGTTTATTCCTAAAAGTGTTAAAAGTTTACAACTAGGTAGATCAATTCCGTTACACGACGCAGGATTACCTCGACGTACATGGCTACATGTAAGTGATACTGCTAGTGCAGTTATTAAGATTATCGAATCTGGTGCACAAAACGAAATCTACAATATTGCCGGTAATCACGAAGAACAAAACATTGTGATTGCTATGCAAATTATTGATGCATTCTTTCCCACTGATATAGATCCTACCGAGCATTTAGATCTAAGTATTACTAGGCCTGGACAAGATGTGCGCTACAGCATCAATGACAGTAAGTTAAAGGCTCTTGGATGGAAACCCGAAGCTGTATTTGAAGTAGAACTTGTTAAGATCGTTCAGTATTATTCTCAGACGTTTGTGTGGTAACTTCAATCCAGGTATAATCACCTAAGCAACTCACCTGAGCAATATAAGCATAATGCTCAGGTGCTCCAGTAGTCCAATCTGTAGGTCCTTGATGACACAGTCTTGTGTTGTTTATCTTAGAATCAAAACATAACCAATACGTTTGTCCAGGATATATTTGAAACTGATATTCTGCCGCATGTACTGCATCGGTAATATACAAGCGTCGTTTAATATCATCTGCTTGTTTTTGTAATACCTTTACTACATCCATAATACGATTATATTCTTGCTCGGCATGCATACGAGCAATATTGACCATAAGGTCTTTTTGTTTTTCAATGGGAATTAAATCAAAGGCAGGGCCACCAACCTCAGTGGCGTATGGGGTGATGTTCTTATTAAAAAAGGCGACTAACTCGCCGCCTATTTCTGCATCATAGCTAGTAGCACCTTTAGCTACGTTACTCTTTTTCTTTGACATCTTTTTTAACAATCACCGGAGATTCTTCTACCACTGGCTCTATTTTTTTTACTGATTCGTCTGGATGTCGTGTGCTTTTTAATATCAACGATGCATATCGTAAAAATGCATGGCATGGATAAAATATCATAGCAAGGACTGCTATTAACGAAACCCCAGCCACTAAACAGGACAAGGATAAAAGGGTTAAAACAATCTCTAGCATTAGATTCCAAAAACCAAGAACACCTACATCAAAATAACTTTCGGGGTCTTGTGTTTCTTCTTTGAAAGATTGAATATGCGTTCTAAATGCAACGATTAGTTCATTGAATTTGTTAGTTAGCACTAACAGTAATCCTCGATATAGTTCAGTCATAAATTTTACTCCACTTCCTTAGTTTTTGTTGTTTGTTTTCTTTAGCAATTTCAATTTTTTGTTGATCAATTAATCCATGTGTTATTAAAAGATCAACCATACACATTAAATCGCCTACTTCCATTTCTAATTTAGTCTGATGTAACATTCCATCTTTATGAAATTCATCAATACCAAATCTAAAAATTTTAGATATCTCTTGTATTACTTCTGCACATTCTTCTTGTGTAATAACAAGAATTTCACGTTGCTTTTCATTCATCGACGAACTCTATATCTTCAACAATTGGAGATACATCCCACTCGGTATTTTCTCTAATATCTTTAATCATGATTTCACATGCCTGTTCGGCTGCTGCTCGGCTTGTGTATGCACGTTCGAAGATTCTGTTGCCGTCTTCGAATTCGGCCATTGCAATGTAAATTTTTTTCATAGTAGTTATCTGTTAAAATTTATGGTGGGCCCGGAGAGATTCGAACTCTCTGTCTTCCGGTTATGAGCCGGGTGCTTATACCAGGTTTAAGCTTCAGGCCCAGTGCTAGTATTATACATAATATTCAGCGTCTGTGCAACTCTTGCATAGGCTTTTTGAACTATAACAAGGCTTTACATTTTCTCGTAATACAGAAATCATCCCAGATCCGGTAAAAAGATCTTGATAAGAATCAGTAATAAGATTACCCAAAATATGTTTAGTATCATAATCCATACAACACAGCACTATATCACCATTTGGTAGTAGTACGTGTTGGTCGTAATTAATAGTTTTGCTGCATCTAATTGGTTTAGTGTGTTCAGTAACAAAGTTAATAGGTTGTTCTCGAACTTGTTCTTTATTTAAGCTACCAGCACGGTCATGTCCGAACCAATTATACAGCTGAATTCCAAAATGTTGTAGATCCTTGTGTATTTTACCATGATCGCTCATGGTCATTGCTTCTAGTTTAATACCAGCATCTTGTACAGCAGCAGTCATCATATGATATACTGCTTCCCACTCGTTGCTGTATTTCCAACCTTTCATATTACCGTATTCATCAGGGAAATGAACAGAGAACACTTCTACTTGGCCACGATAACGATATAAAAGTTTTTCTACTCGCTCGGCTATTTCGATGGTCCAGTTATACAATGTGGTATAAACTGCTACATTGAATCCTGAAATTAAAGCATGCTCGAACATGTCTGTGGCTTCGGGATTTACCCATGCTTCAGCCATTCCACTAAAATCAATTCTGGTATTTTTAGGAACTTTGCTTAATGCTGTTTTGAATGTTTCAAGTGACATGTACTTGTCCGCTTCTTTACCATACGCATCGCGTAGGTTATCTTGAGGACAAAAGTTACACATCAGGGGACAACCAATCATGGTTGTTATTTCCATTGTAGGTCTTTGCATAATATTAATTATCGTTTTTGTCGAGGGGTCGAATCTTTACTACGAGGTTCGGCACTGCGCCCAGGACGAGTGATTTTATCTGCACTCATACTGGTACCCGGTGCTTTGAGTTTTACTTTTTCTGCCGAGGATGCGGCTTTAGAGAGATTGGTGTCAGACGATGATGCAGCAGCACCGCCGGATGTATCCACAATTTCTATTTGCGGATAAGGTAAACGAACATCTGCTATAGATGTGATATAAATGGTTTTTGCATGTAGTCGTAATCCGCTTTGTGCTAGTTCCTTGGCATTACGGAAAAACACTGTTGTGATAGGATCCTTGGCAAGATTAATATACAGTACTCCTTCGTCGTCCTTCATGCTCATGTAATAATCAAAGTTTGCCTTTGCATATTCTTGAAGGGCTGTATTAACATCACCGGATCTAATTCCATCCATAATTGGTGTTACATTTAATTTACCACCAAAAATAATTTTAATAACGTTTTCAACTAGATCAAAATATTTTTTTTGCTGTGCATCGTTGTTGTAAAGTTCTTGACCAATACGAATAGCATCAGTTAAACTTATTCCAGATTTTAATATAGAGTACCCAAGATCAAGTGTTTGAACAAATGCATTTAATGTACGAGCAGCGGATTCAAATCCTTCGCTGGGACGAACTTCTTGATCGGTGAATCGACCTGCACCACCATCGGTTGTTTTAGCTTCAATTTTTTTACCATCAATCAACAAGTCACCTTTGCCTTGTGGCTTATTGATATTTTTACTTAATACACTAAGACCAAACTCGCCTTTGCCTTGTCCTAAGGCAGCAATGTGCATCATTTCATCAACAAACTCTCTAATTTTAGGTTTATCGTATCCAGAAATAATCTCTGCTAATGTGTGTTTTCCAGGGCTGAGCAATTTCTTACGATTAACTAACTTGTCTGAACCCCATAATGCAAATAGCTCTTCACGTTCTTCGGGGGAAAAATCTAAACTTAAAAGATAACGTGCTAATTCTTTTTGTGCGGCTGTAACTGTAGGATCGTTTAATTGCTGTAATTGTCCATTAATGATTCCAACTTTACCACCAGCATGAACATGCTTTAATAAGTCTTCGATTTCACGTAAGGCTTTAATTGTAGCGTCATCGGGCGGCAGTTCCTTAATTTTACCAGCAATGACTTGCTTAAATGCTTCAAGCTCTTGTGTATTGGTGTTCTTTAACAGCTCCATGGGAGCTTCAAATAGATTAATTAAGGTACGCATATTAGTCATGATCAATTATTTATGTTTTTAAAGTATTCTGTTAATTCATGTTGCACTGCAATAAATACTACTGTCACCCACAAGGAGAAAACATGACAATTGACTTTAATAGTCTACAGGAACGTCTACGAGAAATGTTCCTATGCCAATCTAAAAGCGATGTAGAACAATTTATAACAAGTAAAAATCCCAAATCAGCCGCAGATGTTGAACATTGGATCAAGCAGTGGACGTATAGCAAAGAAAAGTCTTTGGGGTCATGATGCGAAAACTGTTAAACTCAATCATTCAAGCCAGACAACGCAGAGCGGAGTTATATCTACGCTGTTTAATTGCTGGTATCTAGTTTATTCTCTAGGTAATATAATATCTTTATCCAGCCACGATGTTACTATTTCATCTTGCCTAACATAACCGTATCTGGTTAAAGATTCTACAACACTGTCATTGAGTAGATTTGCTTCTGCTAGAGTATACCAAGATGTAGTTTTGGGATTCATTGGCGTAATGTCTGACTTATAAACAGCGGCATATAGCCAATTATCGTTTTGCTCTTTATGGAAGTATGCATCTCTGCAATCAAATCCATTGACTGCAAGCATATACATTAAATTTACTATATTGTGATTATAATAGCAAAAGTTATAGCTATGAGTTTGTAGTCTATTGTATGCATAATGGGTCGCTTGCGGAAACATAAGCACCATCATTCCGTTTACATTTAACTGTTCATTCCACGCACGTAGCGTACTGATAGGATTAGTTATATATTGAAAAGTGTCATGGCACCAAATAAAATCAACAGGCACGGGCAATACTGATCCGTTTATATCAAAATCATCCTCAAAAAAATGCACGTTGGGAAGTTTTTTCAGCGAAGGATCCACTGAAGCAAGATTACGATCAACAGCATAAGTTAAGTAATTACGCGGTTCTGGTGGATCGTCTCTAGTCTCTAATGTTGCCCACCATCTAACATCTAAACCTGATCCGCAACCAAAGTCTGCTACACGTTCGATACTATCTAAAAAACTGTCATAGCCGTATAAAATATCTAAGACTTTTTTACTATGATTGTGACTTTCTTGTGCGTTTCTAAACGGACCCATTTGTTAATACCTCAATGATAACTTGTTCTTTTAATTCTTGTAGTCTAGGTGCAAGTTGATAGCAGGCTTCTGCTATCTCGTTATCAGTACCCCAACTACGCTGTGTGGCAAGATGGCTTGCCCATTTACCTACAGAATCTTTTAGTAATTGAATATCCACAGCATTATGCTTGGGACGAGCCTGGCAGCACATGTTGTATTCCGTTAATAATTGATCTGCGTATTCTTTAAAATCCATTATGATATTGTAATATCTTCCATTCCGGCTGTACGTAGTCGTACAACATGGCCTAGCATAAAGTTTTTGCTTTCTAGACCTTTCATTACACCTAACCAACGATTACGTAATAGTGCAACTTCATTGATGATGGTTTCAAAGTCAATGACTTCATCTTCTCCATCCACGTACTTTTCAGCATCACGACTCGACAATGCACGAGCATAACCTTCAAGATATTTTTGAAAATGCTTACGACGAATCTTGCGTAACTGTATGTTTAAGTAGTTAAGAACAGCTTCAATTTCTTGTAGTTGGTTAAATCTATGTTCGGTGATTCCTGGAAGATTGGCCACGGACTTTTCTACATTGCCTCGAATATAAGTCTCGACCTTGGCCACACCAAGTTCGCCTTCGTAATAATCAATGAAGTCGGGTATTTTTGATAGATCAGCAACTACTTGATTATACCACATGCTTAATCTTCGTAACCTAGATCGTCTTCTTCCTCGTCAACGTATTCATCAAGACTACGTTTAGTATATCCATCTGCACCACCAAATTCACGCAACTCACGTTCACTAAGTGCATCAGCCAGCATACTCATTAATGTATCACTGGCAGCTTGACGTTCCTTAACGGGCACGTATTCTTTAAGAATAGTGTAAGTTTCAATTAGTACTTCTACATCGATGCTCATTCTTCAATATCTCCCTCAGATTGAGTAATAACAGTTTGATGCGGATTAGCAATAAAATCTGTCATCACTTTATCAAGTGATTCATTTTCATTGCGTTCCCAGGCTTTACGGAATTGCTTGATCACCGTGCCATCAATTAGTGTGTACACAAGACTATTGCCTTCTTTCTTTAGCAATCCTTTGCCTTCGAACATATCTACTAATCCCGAGTACGGATTCATACCTGTTTCGTAAGGAATTTTAACTTGCACACTTTCAAATGGTTTATTGTAACGTGTTTTCATGATCTTACAAGCGGCCCTAATGCCTTTAACTTCACTTATCTTGTTGCCATCTTCATCTTCTTTGAGTTTGAGTTTCTTCATTGCAACTACAATTGAGCTGGCATAGATAAAGCCTTGTCCACCTGATATCTTGTCATCAGGATCAAACATGTCTTGACTTGCATAAGTGTGATTGGTGCATACTAGTCCAATGTTCAATGAACCAAACATGTTAACGCAATTACGAACAAGACTGGTTAGTGCCTTGGGCTTACGACCCATGTCACCTTTCATTTCGCCTGCTTCAAATTGATTAACGTCTGTGGGTGTTAACAACATACCAAGACTGTCCAACACAAACAATACTTTAGGCCTACCTTCTTCGGGCAATGTCTTGTACTCTTTAACAAAGTCACTGATAACTTTAGCCACATCATCAATCATGGCCATGTTTAGTTTAAGCATTTTATCTTCACTAGTATCCACGCCTAGTGCATGTAACCATGCTTCATCAAGAGCGTTTTCAGTATCAACAAGAATAACATAGATGCCTTGCGCCTGTGCATTTTTAACCAAGTTACCCGAGCAGATAAAACTTTTACCTGCACCCGACTCGCCAGCAAACACAGTAACCTTGCCCATCGGAATACCTTTATTAAAGTCTCCTGAGATCAAATAGTTCAATGCAAAGTTGTTTGTTGAGATCCAGTCTGTTGGATCAGTGAAGCCTACACTAATACCATCAATTGCTTTAGTGATATTCTTGCGAAATTTTGATACGTCAAATGGTTTTGCCATGATTGTTTTCCTTAATTAAATTTAAAAGTCGTTCTGCATAATATTGATGTTGCTTTGGGCCAGGATGTTGTTGGTCTGTTCCTAAATCAATGAAATCCAATGGATCGTCATACTCATAATGAGTTCTTTCTACTGCACAATCAATATAGTTAGGCATTTTATCAAAAACTGATCTAAAATATGTTGTGTCCATTAAATTAATTAAATATAACTTTGCGTTAATTTTTTCGCAGTAGTTTTTAACTTGCAAAATGTTTTTTATTACACTTACAAATTTAGTCTGGCTGTCAAAATAATCTAATTTATAATGCTGCAAATTACGCGGAAGTTTACTATATCCAGTAACTGGTACTGCGTGTAAATTCCAGTTTTTTGCATAGTCAACTCTTGAAATATCTGTTAACCCCCACACCACAGTGTCACCTGGTCTGACATCAGATCTTAAAATTTGATCCGCGCACCAGGTATTTGAATGTCCAGGCAAAGATAACGATATTTCTGGCATACCAAGTGTATTGGACAAAATTGATCCCCAGCGTTCATTATAATTAACTCCCACACCATATGTTACACTACAACCAAGAGTCCACAATACTGGATTGTCACTGGTACGTTTTTTTAATAAACTATTAAAAAAATTATAATCTAACTTGTCGATCCATTCAAAGTTTTTAACTTTATCTCGTACTCTAAATAATTCATTTACCAATCTACCGTATTGAAAATAATCTCCGTCTTTTAAATTATCATTATAAAGATCTAAATCAACTAAAATTATTTCGTTTGCTGATTGTATTGTTCTTTGTATGTTTTCAAATTGAATATCGGCAATAGAAGTATGATAATCAATTTGCTCGTTAATTGATAATGCTTTATTTAAATTGGTATTATCTAATAGTTTTGATTTATTATCAAACTTATGCCGGGAATGGGAAATATATAATTTATTAATTGCCATATAATTTGTTAAAAATTTTAGTGCTATCTAGGCCTCGTCGTTGATCCAAAATTTTTATTTGTTTAAAGGACTCAGTTAAATTCTTTTCAATTGGTTGATTAATATAATCTAATACATTACGGTATCCGTTTTCTATTAGAAATCCTGGATGATCGTTTATTCGTTGTACTAGTTTTTCCTTAACTAAGTTTAACATATTTTCTGGTAAATGCCTAATATTTAGATAGTCAGGTTGTAATAACGCACCAATAACGAAACTATTATTGTGGAATCCTAAACCTTTTAAGTAATCCACACAATTAAATATTGACTGATAGTTTAGTAAAAAGTGTAGCATATTAAAAGAAACTTTATGATCTAGATTTCGTACTATGTTTAAATTATCCAAGAAGTCGGTCCATTTTCCACCATAGCGAATATACTCATATTCTTCTTCTATAGACTCAACACTTATAGTCCAATGCACATTCTTAAACGTGCAAATTAAATCAAATATACGTGTATCTACTTTGCTTAAATTTGTGTTTATGCGTAAATTAACCTCAGGATTTTTTTCTTTAAGTAATTCTAGAAATTCTAAATTCTCTTTTATTAGTAAGGGCTCGCCGCCGGCCATGTATACATGTTTCAATTGAGCAGCATTTTCAAAGATATAATTCTTAAATTCTTTTTTCTTTTCGTCTGCAGGTGTACTAATCTTAATATCTAATTCGCTGGCCCATCGACTACTAAACTCAGGGTTGCAATATACGCAGGAAAAATTACAAAGATTACTCCATCGCAGATCAACTGTATGGAGATTAAATGTGGTTGGTTCATCATAGGTATCAAGTGGAACTGATTTAAGTTCTTTAAGATAAAATACTCGATCACTGATTATATCAAAACTGTTCTTTTTAATCTCTAAATCATAACAAGGAGAACACCGTGGCCCGGGCTCGTTGATGATCATGTTAAATCGTGTATGAATGTTCTTTACATTATTAACAATTTCTTCAATGGGTTGATTGTGTATATTTCCAATTGGTGCAGAACTTCGAATACAATTCTTAACATTGCCATCAAAATTGTACATTAACCCAGTCCACGGTACCGGACAAAAATGTTGATTAGTTAAATACTCTTTACTTTTCATGGATAGTTTACACCTAATGCAATTTCACCTACCTCTAAATCTGATCCAGAATCTAATATACTAACTAATCTTTCTGCCCACGCATTAACATCTGCAAATGGTCTTGGACTTGTTTGTCCTGGTTGTGTTGCTACGGCACCGGGCTTTACTAGGCATAGTTTTGGCCAATTATGTAGGTACAATAATTGCCTATGTGCTTGCTCCAATGCTAGTTTTTGATTATGGTACTCAATCATTTCTATTCCAGGCAAGGTGCTTACTGGCTCTAGAGTCATCATGGTACTAATGTTAATAATTTTTTTATTTTCTTTACCTTGCCATATTTTATAAACAGCAAATAATAATTCGGTCTGTGCAAATCCTGCCTGTGCATTATTGATAAAAATATCACAGTCTTGTATCTTCTCTACTAATTTTGGTATACTACGAATATTATATCCGTTACGACGGCTGAGGCCTACAATTTCGTGTCCTTGCGATTCATATATTTTTGCTAATGCCTGCCCTATGCCGGCACTGTGTCCTGTGATTGCTATTTTAGCCATTTTAAAGGTTCATTATGAAAAGTAAAACTTGCTACTATACGTGGTACTTCTGCTGTTGTAGTTTGTTCTACACTATGTTCAATTTGAGAATTAAAAACAATTGGTTGTGCCATATCCAGCAATTCTGCTACTAATTCATTATTGATGTACCAACGATTCGCCCAACCTGTAGTATTGCTTACAGGAAAATTAATTTTTGCTATCACCGGCTGTTCATCAATATGTCGGGCAAGATGAGTATTATCAGTTATGATAGTTATTGCTGCATGCCTCGGTATTAGTTTATGTTGTTTAAAAAAATCAATCAGTTCCGGGACATCTTTTATTAATTTTTCACAATCAATGAAATGCCATCCATATGCTGTTGTATTCAATATATCAGTTTTTTCTTTTACAAACTGATATATCTGATCTGAAATAATTTTAACGTTATCGCACGGCAGTTCTACATAGCACTTCATATTCCACGTAATTCCTTTTGTTTTTTTATAAATTCATCTAACTCGTTTTGATTATTTTTATCAATCGCTATGTTGTCAGGAAACAAACTCTTATAAGGGGTCGTTAACGTGTTTGCATATTTTATGTTAACGGGATCTGGGTAATGCAAAAATGCATACGAATGTGTTATTTGATGCTCGGCAACAAATTCTTTAATTGCTGTAAAGTTATGAATATTTAATGCACTAACTGTGGTCCAGGTATTTAGTTCTATGTTGGGCATACTTTTATATGTCATAAGATTAGCATAAAACTTGTCCCATTTGATAGGCCAACGTACAAGATCATGTGTTTGTTCTAAGCCATCTAGACTAACTGTAACAACAACTTTGATTCCACGGTTAATTAAATTTTTAATTTCTTCAATTACAATCGAACAATTTGTATTAATGCGTACTTCTTGAACACTTGATGGTAAATTCTGTAATACATTCAGATAATTTTTACTGGCACTAGGTTCCCCGCCATTGATATCTAATTTAACAATACGGTTTACAGGCAACTGCCAAAAACGATTTGTATTATCTATTATAGGATACGTTTTAGATATTAAACTACCAATTTTTGTACTGCAATGTTCATTGCAAGTTAAACATCCACTATTACAAATATTGTCTAGTACACCGCCAACTATTAAGTAATCTCGTCGAGTTTGCTGTTGATGGAATCTAATTGTATGTACTCTGATACTGTCTTGTTCTAATGCTTCTGTTTCTCTGCAACGTATGCATTCTTGAGGCCATATTAATTGTTTTGTTTTATATAACCATTCACTATCTTCCATCTGTTGTAATGAGTCAAATTGCGGTGCGTTAACCATGTGACCACATCGGCTAACAGTACCGTTAGAATTAAATCTTACAAAATGATCTAAACGAGGACATTGCATAAAAGAATATTACCTAAATTTATTGACCGCTGGATAACTTCTTGGTACACAGTTGGATAACGATCCTTAATTGCTTGCATAATTTCCGCAAGCTCTACAGTTTGGCCTATTAGGGTTTCTGTTAATACTTTATCTATTTGCAAATAAAATTGAGCCTTGGGTGAAAATAATTCACCAGGTTGAATTTTGTTTTCGTTTGCGTTTTTGTGTAATGTAGTTATGCTTGATAATTCAGATATAGGATTAATTTTTATTTTTGCTGCTGTAAATCTACGTAAATTAACTAGCCAATGGAACTGTGGGCAAAAATGTCGATTTAAAAATAAATGATTATTGGCTACCCATAACAGTGTTGCTCTGTCGTAAGTAGGAGAGTTATGTTGTATCCAAGTAGTTATACCGGATTGAAATCTGTCAAAAGGATCTCTAACAAATATTTCCACTGTATCCAAATTTGGTAATTCTGCAGAATCTAATATTCTAAATCCAGAATTGTATAAACTACTACTACCATTTTTATAAATTGGATAAACAAACCGTTGTGGGGCAATTTCTAGTACCTCACAACGGTCCGGGAAAATAATGTTATCTAGTTGCGATAACATCTGTTACAACCTTATTTTGCGCGATTGCGAATCATTGCTAGGATGTCTTCTGCCTTTTGACTTGAAGGTTTAGCAGCAACAGGTGCAGTAGCCACTGGTACGTCATCTTCGTCTGCATCAAACGGAGCAGATTCTACAGGTGCAGGAGCTGCCGCTGGTGCTGCCTTGGCAGTTGGTGCACCTCCGGTATTATCATCACCACCTTTAGCAGTGAAGCCGCTAGGCTTGAAATACTGACCCCAGCGATCCGGATCGTATGCTTGACCATCAACTGATGCTTCAAACATTTCTTTGAGCACTTTGAGTTCAACATCACCTGGACGCTTGGGCAGGAAGTCTGCCAAGTTGTACAAACCGTGTGCATCAATTGCTGCTTGTTCCGATGCTGTCAGCGCAGTCTCTTTGCGACTCCACTTGCTAGTGCTGTAGTCTGCATAACCACCTTTGCTAGTCTTTGTTACAGTAAAATCCAAACCAGCGGTGTAATCAGTCGGCATACTTTCTAGTTCTGGATCCATTAGTGCAGACTTGATTAAATTAAAAATCTGCGGGCTTATCACAAACCGGCGTATTGGGTTCTCTGGTGTTTTGTCATCCGCGAGTGGATTGTCTTTTACAAAGCCTTGGAACAAATAACTTTTCTTCTTCCAATACTTACGGCCCATTTCTTCTAGACTTGGATCTTTAAACCATGTACGTACTTCTGCTAGGATTGGGCAAGCCTCTCCGTACATCTCTACGCATGGTACTTGTACTACTACGGGCTTACTATCCGCTTGACCTTTAACACCCGCAAAAGGTAGTTTGATCATTAAACGCTCAACCCAAAAGAAAGAGTTGCTTGTGTTTGCGTCTGGTAAGAAACGGATTTTTGCACTTGAGCCTTCTGGAATGTTCCAGTGTGCATAGATGGCGTTATCGCCTTGTGATTGACCGCCTTGTGAACGGGTCTCTTGCGCTTGTAGCTTTGCGCGAATTTCTGCTAATGATGTTGCCATAATGTTTTCTCCTTAAGATGGTCTTTAGTGTGCCTAGATACATAACTGCACCGTGCAATTATATAACAGTAGTATTTATCTTGTCAAACAAAAATTAATTATTTTTAATCCATTTAAAGTTTTTCTTCAACTATTTTGATAATTTTTTGATGTTTTTCTATAGTCTGAACTATTTCATCCCTCATAATATGATTATCCACAAATAATGGATATCCCAATTGATTTGCTAGTTTATCAATTTGGTTTCTTCTATTCAGTCTTTCTTCTAGTGTTAATCTGGGATTCTTTTTATTAAACCAAACTTTTGGATCTTTAGATAATATAATATCTTTACTTTCCTTGGCTTCGTTATATACTGGCGTCCCGGGATCTATTGTCATTGTTCCACCCAAATTTATGTATCTAATTATATTACCGGCTAGATGTTTGTATTTGTGTAGTAAATCTAATGTTTGTTTCCAATCCTCTTCAGTTTCTGTAGGATAACCAACAATTATTAGAAAGGTACAAGTAATCCCGTATTTTTGCATATTACTTAAACTTATATCTAAATCTTCGTTGGTGAATTGTTTACGCATATCGGCACGTAATCTATCGCTTCCGGTTTCCACTCCGATTTGTATAGCATATGCTCCGCTATCGGCAATTTTCTTCCAATAGTTTTTGCCGCATACCTTGTCGTTCCTGATAATAAATTGACTTGTCCAGCGAAGGTGTGGATACTCTTTTTTAATTTCTATCAGATGATCTAACAATTTGTGAAATTCTGGCATTACTCCATTGATCAAGCTATCAGTGAAATTTAAATTTCCTTCTGGTATGAACTTTAATATTTGTCTAATTTCTTCGGCTATGTGATCTGCGGATCTTTGAGAAAATTTCCAGTGTTCATGAATTTCACAAAAAGTACATCTGCGTATACATCCCCTGGATCCAGTTATCGGGATCCACAAGTATTCTCCTTGTTTGTTTGCCGAACTTTGGTAATAATCTATATCAAAACTACTGTAGTCTGGAAAATACGGAGTGTCAAGATCATTTTTGTCAACAACAACTTCTAATTTAAAAAAATCAATTAAGAATTTAGGCCAAGCATATTCACCGTCGCCGTTGTGATAGTAATCAATCAGTTTTGTATCTACTAGATTATTAACGTAGGACAAGTCAGTGCTGTTTATTTCATTTTTTATTCCAGGGCCTCCAACAATAATTTTAATTGTGGGATCAATTGATTTTATGTGTCTTGCTACTTGTTTGCTGTAATCTTGTGAAAGATAAGAAAATAAACTAAATGCAACCAATTTTGGTTTCATATCAGTTACACGTTTTGCCCATTCATACGTATCAATGATCTCCGACGCCTGCAATTGAGCAAAATCAACAAAATCAGATTTTAAGTTCAACCATTTACATGCTCCTAACAGTATGCCAGGAGCAGCAGGAATATACCACGGCCACATTGGGGGGAAATTACAGACAACAACATCCATGCTGTTACTTATAAACTATAAACAATTAGAAAACTATTTTAGTCCGGCTAACCGCATCATTGAATCCAACTCTTCACTCACAACCGGTGCATCCATTGTAGTTGCTCCAGTTGACTGCGGTTGTGGAGTTGGTTGAGACGGCGCAGGTTCGGTTGATTGTGCTTGACTCTGCATTATTTGAATAATCTGATTTGCCAATGACGATTCACCGTTAGAGGCTAACCATCCAGCAAGAGTTCTGCGGGCATCAGCATCAGGTCCTTGGTTGGCAGAAAGTCTGCGTAATGCCACGCCCAATGACTCATCATCAATTAACCCGCTGAGTGCAGCAATTGCATCTGTTCCGTCGAATCCAACAGCCAACGGAGCTTGAACTATGGCCAGTAATTCTGTTTCATCGCGATCGTCTGCATCAGCTTCCCAAGTTGCCTCAGTTACATCATTTGCCCAAGATTCAAATTCTTTACTGCCGGGAGTGTCCATTTTTTGACGATGTTTGTATGCACGATATACATAAGGCAATGCTTCGTTAAATCTATCATCATAAATCTTTTTAACAAAACGTTCACGCAATGATTCTTCGTCAATCTCTTCACTGGGTTCTTGTTGGATACCCATCATACTCATTAACATTTCATGACCTTTACGGCCTTGGAAACGTTTTAAATGATCCTTGACTTCGTTGTATCGATGCATAGCGGCTTCAACCATGCCAGTTGTTTCGGCATCTTCAAATGTACGATTACGCATACTACGTACAAAGTGTTTCATGCTGGCCATTTCCTTGACCATTTCGTCAATCAACTTGCTGCCTTCGTCACCAAAGCGACCACCATGACGTAAATGATTAGCAGTAGCACGGGCACCATGTAAGTTGGTATGATCTAATAGAAAACGTTCACCAATGGGAGTTTCAACAAATACATGTTCAATTTGTCTACCGCGGGCACCGTGACGGTCTGGATCAATTTGATCACGATGTTTGATAATTAGTTTATGTGTACCAACATCGCCAAAACTCATGTGCTTATTATTGCCATGGCCATATAATTTACTTTCAGCAATAGCAGTTTCGTCTTTGTCGTAGGTACCGTCTGATTTACTTTGCTGTATCAGATCTTTAAGATCTAAGTTGCTACGAGCAATATCTCTAGTATCAAATGTTAACATGTTTCGTTTTGCAAAATGTCTAAGATCTCTTAAGAACTGAAACCATTCTTTTTGTTCTTCTTCATCAAGACTGTTACTGATGTTTGAGCTAAAATATATTTTTAACGCATTCTCATCAATAATACTAATTGTAACATTACCAAAATTTTTACCTTCGCTGCTAATGTAGTCAAAGTTAAAAAATCTAGCTTGTTCGGGGTCAACGATTCGTTGAGCTTTTTCGTCGCCGATACTTACTGTATCAAAGCGAGCTCTAATTTTTTCAAAGAGTGCATCTGCAATTTTGTCTAGTTCGCGCATAATGTATTATTTATGGTTAAATTGACCAAAGTAGGTATAACTACTTAGCCGTAAATGCCCTGTTGGGACTTTGTTTAGCATTCCGTGATATTGTCCGGAGTGATTTAGCATTAAATATCCGGTATTTCGCTTATAAGGGAAAGCGTAGCGTATGTGTTTTCCATCTATATCATGATACCAAACTGTGCCCAAATCGTCCGGAGATTCTGTCAGATAAACTTGCATAGCCATCAACGGGGTATATCCACGTTCTGCGCCATCTTCGTGTATATTGCAAAAATAGTTTTCGTAATCTAGCCAAAAACTGCTGTAACAATTCTTATTGTCAAATACTACACCAGTAGCTTTGGCTATTTGATCAAGAGCATTGTTATAATGTTGATCAACTTCAGCAAACAACAATTGATTATCTGTTATTAATTTACGACGATTCCACCCCGACTGCATGGGCTGCTCCTCCCACGGGCACGACCATAGATCCAATTGTTCAATATCATACAACAACGAGCTAGGTAACAAGTCCTCAACAATAAACAAATCAAGTTGAGAATCAACAGGGGTAATTATCATATCATTATAAAAGGCATTGGTGCTATGTAATCGTCAATACTGTCACGCATCTTTTCATCCAAGTCTGAATCATAACTTTGTAATGCCTGTATCATTCTCAAAGACAGTAATGTAGCACTAACTAAATCGTCAGTTTCTCCAATCTTTGCTGCAAATCCTGTGCCGTGAGCAACAAAAGTTTTTAACTCACTGATTAAGTTTTTACTGTTTATAATCATCTTTTTATTTTCAATCAAGTTCTTTAGTTTAGCACAAACTGCAAGCTTTGTTTTATTGGTTGTAGTAAACCCTTTTCTATGAATTCTAGCTTGCCCCATTTTAACTGGCTGGCTTAAGAAGGTACCACGAATATTCTCTTCCCCAATTTCTGATATCACTACCAACGCAGCTTCTCCCAAGGTATTATTTTCTACGCTATAATAGATGTCGTTTTGTGTACCAATTGTGTCGTATAGGTATTCACAGATTTCTTTAAGTATGGCAATTTGACGTTGTACCGGTGTTTTGTTATTCTGCCACTCGGCTACCTGAATCATTGTAGGTAATTCGTACACTTGTATAGCAGAAGGGTCGCCTCCTGTGCCTAAACTGGGATCTAGTCCTACTACATACGTTTTTCCACGTTGAGGTTTTTGAAACCAACGCACTTGCCCTTGGCGTTCTATAGGATCTTGCCCTTCCATTTCTGATAATCTGATGCTGTTAATTAACGTCTCATCATAAATCAAGAATTCACATCCGTGTTCGCGTCTAAAACGCTCTTCACCAATACGACCCATTTCTTCTTGCTTCCATTGTTCATCACGATCTGGGTGTTCGTGCCAGGCACTTTGATATGCTTTAAATCCGTTAATACCAACGTTAGTAGGATTACCAAAACTGTCAACACATTTATTTGCTTGTTTCCAGATATAAGCAAATTGATCTTCATCTGAGTTTGGTGTTGATGTAATAATTGCTTTACCACCAGTGCTTAGTGTAGGAGATATACTGGTCCAGAATTCTTTGGCAATAGTGGGGCGAACGAACGCAAATTCATCGCAATAGAGTAACGTAATTGACATACCACGACCAGTTGTTTCTGTAGTTGTTTGACTTACTATACGACTTCCGTTTTCAAAATCAATTGATCCTTTGTTATAACTGGTAACACCTGCACGTATAAAGTCCGGACATAATTCGTATGCATAACGTACACGCTGCATAATCTCTTGTGCGCCAGTGTACTTGTGTGCAGCAATAAGTATTGTTGAATCAGGTTGAAACATTGCGAACCATAATAGGTAGCCAGCGGCACTTGTGGTCTTACCGGTTTGTCGTGGCATCAATGAGATACTGAATCTATTAAAATGATAAGAATCTATAAGACGTTCTTGATACTCAAATGGATGATACAACATTTTACCCTTTGTTGGGTGTTGTATATAAAAGTAGTTGTCCATGAAGTATCTAGGCCCAGTTACCGGGTCTGCACACTTGACAAATTCTCCTATTTCATACTCAGTAAAGTTGACTTTCTGATAAGGACTCTTTATAATAGAAGTTTCAATTGGTCTTTTTTGTTTTTCCATAACAATACTTATGTCACATACTTTACTATTAAACAAAGATTACACACCAATATCAGTGCTTCCGCTAAGTGTTATACATTGGCAGCACAGTATAAAACTCATGTACCTAGGACGTATTCAAGTTATTGAAACTTACCCAGACTGGATCATACACAGCGAAAAACTTGCTATCAATGTTCCCAGTGTGGCTATAACCAAAGATTATTTTAACTTTAAACGTCGAGTAAATTTTACACGATACAACATGTATCTACGTGATTTATATCAATGTCAATACTGTCTAGATACGTTTGATTTTGATGATCTAACAATTGATCATGTGGTGCCAGTAAGCCAAGGTGGTAAAACAGAATGGACCAACTGTGTGACCAGTTGCAAAGCTTGTAATTGGCGTAAAGCAGACAAGGCTGTTATGCAGCCTATGCGTAAACCGTATCGTCCGGACTATTGGGCATTGGCTGCGGCATGGAAGCATAGTCCATTTAGAGTTAAGGATCAGAAGTGGAATCAATACTTGGGCAGGGATCGGGATGCTGCTTAGATTGGCTGTTCGCCTGTTAGATAGGGCCGGCTGAACCACAACTTAAACCATTCATCAGTACCAGGGCGAATATCATGTCGTTTCATGAGTTCGCCTTTTTCGTTTCCGGTAACTGAAATATTACTGCCAGCAAAACCCTTGTACTCTTGCATTACTGCACGATTACCAATTCCAGCAAGTTTTTTTAATTCTTCAATGCTGTCCATAATTTAAGTTTTAGTGTAAGTTGTTACTGTGTTTTGCCCAGGCTGAATATTCTTTCCTGCCCCTTGGAACCCAACACCTTTATCAACACGAACATTATGTGTTTGTCCGGGCGTACCCACGGCTCCTGTTGTGTCTTTATATGATGTACGAATTTGTTGCGTAGGGGCCATTTGACCTTTGTAACCTGTTTGTGTCTGTGTTGCCCCGACACTTGTGTTTGGATCAACTTGATAATCAGCCGACACCGTACCAGCACCTGACTTTGATGTTGAAAAATCTTGTGTTGCTTTAAGATCTAAATTGTCTCCTACTTTGGTTTGAGCTGAGATTGTTTTTGCTGCTGCATCAACAGTTGCACTTGAGTTATCATCAAAATTTACTGTAGCTGATGTTGGTTGTTCGGCCAGTATATCTAAATATTTTCTAAAAAATCTTGGGTCAGACATTAATGTTCTCCGTACGGTACTACTGGACGATCATCGTCCGGATTATTCCCCGGATCCCTTGCATTTGGCTCGTTTTGCATTTGTAAGTGCTCCAAAGTCTACTTTCCATTCGCCGCCAGCTGGTAATTCTTGTGCGCCAGCTGGGAAAGCAAAAGTAACACCGGCTTTTTGTTGTATCTGTGCAATACTGGCACGTACCTTGGTCAAATCGTTCCCTTGACCGCCTTCATGTTTGAAATACCATCCGGCCATTTGTTTTGTATTTTGATTGACAACAATTTTGTAGAATCCTGTAGGCACTACAACACCATTACCAATTTTCTTGTCTGTGGCTGTATCATATACCGCACCAACATAGATATTATACGTTTGATTAGTTTGTACTGCCCAGCCACGTATACTAGTTTCAAGTAGTTTCCAGATACCGCGATTCAGTCCACCTAACTGTGGAAACATGTTAGTCATTAAGAATGATTCATATTCTACTTGTTGATCCCAACTTAGATCGCCGTCTGGTGCAGCATGACCCTTATCATATCCTGTACCAGCATAATCGTCGGGGCGAGGTCCGCCGGGAACACTAGCATCTGCTACAAACGCATTTGTTCTTGGCCAGCAGCCTAATGCGTTTGCTGGAGTCAATGTGTATGTTACATAGTTAGGAATCTTGGCAGCAGCATCGTAACCTACAAAGTATGCACGACGGCAAATAGGTGTTACAGATTTGCCTGCTACCTGCGGGAACCCATATGGGTTATGTACTTGGCATTTTTCTACTGCTAAAGGAGCTGTTTGATCCCAAGCAAACGCTGAACTACTTGCTGCTAATAATACGATCAAAAACCATTTTTTCATTTTGATTACTTTCTAATAAATTTTTTGATTCTATCTAATTCTGCATCATCTTCTTCTTTAAGACTGTAAGCATTACTATCATCTGGTTTGAGAGTAATATTGTCTGGGTTTGTATCTTGTTGATATCTTTGTTTAAATTGTGCTTCTCTTTCTGGAGATCCTGCTGCAGCAGAGGCTTTTGTAGCAAATCTATTTGCTAGATCATCATCTTCTTTCCCACCTACTGCTACCCAATTAGGTTGATCGTCATATGATTGAGCTTGTGAGTGTCCGTATTGCAAACTTCTTCTTGATTGATCTAGTGTTGCCCAACGGTTATAATCAGCATCATCTTTTGAAGTTGTTGGTTGTGTAGTTTGCTGTGTGGGTGTTGGTTGTTGTGTTGGTGGTGTAGGCTGAGCAGGTTTTATTGGTTGTGTACCTTGCACAGGCTGCACAGGAGCCTCGCCGATAATGTCTAAATACTGTCTAAAAAATTTAGGATCGCTCATTACCAAGCTCTACATGACCAATATCTAGCACTTGTGCGTGGACCCGGATTGGCACAATTGTGTCTTGCTCTAAAACTCTTACGACGTTTAGGATTACTCTTTTTAATTTTCATGTTAGGATCGCCAAAGTTAACTTTAACTACATTACCTTTTGCATTCTTAACATAAACTTTAGATTTTTTAACATCGCCTGCCATTGGCTTACCAAGGGACACTTTACGTCCTTGATATTCAGCTTCGTCGATATCTCTATCGTTGCCGCCGTGTATAGGGCTTGTACTGTCAATGGCAACAGGCATGTTTGAGTCCTCAGTGAGGTATCCTACATGTTCTAGAATCTGTAATATTGTTTCATCTGCTTCAATTAATATACCATCCTCTAGTATACCAATAACTGTAGTTTCTAGTACAATTTCTTCCCTGGCAATTTCTAACTCAAATACATCACCAGTGCTCGGAAATTCTTCCATAAGCTCAGTTTCTAATAGGTATTCTTTAAAAGATTTCATTATTTTCCCTTAGGTGGCATCATGTTTCGCTTGTCGCCTGGCGGATATTGACTGTCAGGAGGCGGCATTGTTGCACCTTTTGGAGGTGTAACCATCTTGCCAGTCTTTTCATCCCGGTATGGCTGTTCGGCTTTTAGCACATCAGTCATTTCTTCACGGAACAATATGCTATCTAGCAGATCTTGTAGTTCTTCATCCAAGGATATGTCTTCGCCTACCAATGGGTTATCACCTGTGAAACCGGCCACTGGATGCTGTGCTTTTTCACGATTTAAATCGTCGCCTTGACGAATGATACTATCTATAGTTTGGTATTCTCGTTCCGGACTGTTGGCGTATTCTTCGTCCATCATTTCTTCTTCAGGCGCACCACCAACTACAATAACTTCGGGTTCTGTCATGCCCATGCTGTTATCATTGTCATGTGGTCTCATGCCGGCCATCTTTAGCATTTGCAATAGTGCATCAGCACGATCGCCTTGTGCAGAGATGTTTACACTCTTGGTACCGTTACTGCTCATGTTAGTGCTGACATTCATGGAATCTTTTTGTTCCATGTCCATGTCACCACATTCAACTACTTGGCTTTCGCTTAGTCCGGCTAAACGTGCTAGTTCTGTTAGTTCATGATCGGCACCAGGCATGTTCAGCATGTCTGCTTGTCTACCGTAACCATGCATTTGCATTTCGTCAGCAAATCTATTACTAATCCATTGATAAGGATCGCCGTCACGGGCTTTAGCAACACCATATGGCATTTCGCCGTTGTCTGAATAATAGTCGTATAGTGCATCATATAGATCACTGTCTAAATCATTTCCGGCCAAGAAGTTCTTGGTTTCATGTTTGAACTTTTTAACAATATGCTCAAGTGTACTACCAGCTTCTAACATAATGCTTTCACTTACTTTAGGTTTGTTCATTGGTCGGCCACTTAGACGCATTAATTCACTTAGTTCGTTATCTTCTTCTAACTCTTCTTCCATAGTAACAGAAGGCGGCGGTGGTGGAGTAGTTTCTGGTTCTGAGGTTGGTGTAGTAGATTTACTTGCCATTGCTGCAGCAGCATTTGATCCCGAATCAACTGCCGGAGCTGGAGCCACTGCAGGTGCTGCTGGTGGGTTACTTGCCCCAAATGTACTCTTGACTTTATTTCCTACTGCACTAGCAAAATCTCCAAAACTGTCATAACTTTTTGTTGCTTGATTTTGTTGCCCATATGGGGTTCTTTTTGCAATTACATCATCGGAATCTCTGGAGATATTAGTTTCTTGACCAAATCCGCCTGTTACTGCAGGACCACCTTGTGTAGGTGGATTAACTGATGCAGGATTTGCTGCGGTTGGTCCACCACTGGTTGTGATTGGTAGTGCTCGTGATGCTGAACTTGTAGCAGCATCAGGTGCCGCATTTGTGGCAGCACCAAATTGCGGAACATTGGCTTGTGGGGCAATGCCTAGTGCATTAGGTTGTGGTGCTGGTGTTGGCTTTTCAGCAGGTCCAGTTTGCATACCTGGGACATTGGCTTGTGGTGCAATACCTAACGCATTAGTTTGCGGTGCTGGTGTTGGATCTACAGCAGGAGTTGCTGTTGTAGGCTTTGCACCGCCTGCTGCACCAGGTAAGAAATCTGCATTGGTTTTACCACCGGCAGTTTGATCACCTTGTGGTGCTTTTGCTTGGTTGGCAACAAATGCAGCATTGGCAGATTTAACAGCTGATTTATAATTAGGAGCAGCCGGCTTATTAACTACTGGCTTTCCTGCTGTCACTGGCTTTCCTGATGATAGATCAGGCGCAACTTTCTTAACATCAGCGTCTGATGCCATCTTGGGTATACGATTATCTGTTGTGCCTGTTGGGACACCAGCATAACCACCTACACCAGGTGCTTCAAATAATTTTAAAAGTTTTCTCATTGTCATTTTATTTTCTCTTCTTTCCTGCCAACCACAAGATATCCTGCAATTCAGGGTCTGGTGTAGTATTTATTGATTCAAATTGAACTGACTTAACTGCTTCCTTGCTGCTAGTAGTTGGACTACTTTGCTTCTGTTTAATTACTTTTGCTATTTCATCATCAGCATCATCAGGTTTGTCTGTGGGTGCGTAACTCTTCTGTAAAATTTTAGTTGGGTCAATTTTATCAACTGTGTGCATTACTCCTGGCACTTGTGGATTGGCTGATTTAAAATTAATTGGTTCAGCTTTTTGTGATGCAATAGGTTCAAACTTAAAAGGAGTTGGCTCAGATGGTTTTTCCTTGGTAGTATCTTTTACAGGTGCTGTCTTGTCTGTAGAAGATACAGGCGCTGCAGATGTTTTTGCTGGCTTTTCAGGTGTTGTAGCTGCAGGTGCTGCAGATGTCTTTGCTGGCTTTTCGGGTGCTACAGGTGCAGATGTCTTTGCTGGCTTTTCAACGTTTGGCTTAGTCTCTGGATTATTATTTGCTACAGGTGTCTTATCTGCACTAAATTTATTTTTAAACCAATCCGCCATTGCATCGCCTTTGGTACGTCCTGACATTTCACCGGCTTCGGCACTTTTTGCGCCAACTAATGCTCCTAGTGCTGCTGTTCCGACTGCTGCAAGTTTTCCTTTTTTAGCCGATGCCACTTGACGATCTTGCATCATGTTACTTAGATTCGAATATGTTGATCTGACTGTATCGTTTGGACTTAGATTAGGATTCTGAGTATAAACAGGATTCTTAATTACTCTGACTTCTCCAGTGCGCTTATCTTTTTTGCGTACATACTCAGGAATAACAGAAGATAATGTTGCATCAGGGCCTTGCTGTAATATTTGTGTGGCTTTCCCTGGTCCAAAGAAATGACTCATATATAACGAACCACTTGTAACAGGAACTTTAGATGATCTTAATTTATTAATATAGTCTTGAGTTGCAATAGCCAATGTTTGTTTTTGCAAATTGGTATCAGCTTTAAACTCTTCCCATGTTTTACCGTATAGTGGAGAATCTGGTCGTGCTTGTTGTACCATGCCTTTAAAAGTGCTTGGCATAAATTGTGCTATCCCAAAAGCAGAACTGCCTGATTTATTCTGTATATTCTTTCCGCCGCTTTCTCTGCTTACTACATTTCTAAGAAATTGTCTAACTGCTTCGGAATCGTCTTCAGTCAATTTCAATGATTCGTTAGTGTTGCCATCGCCGGGCCAATATTTGCTGCCTCTGGCTTTTAATCTATCAGCTGCTGACTGTTCCGGAGATATTTCGTCTGCTGCCGGTGCTGCTGCGGGTGCGTCTGGAGCAGTAGGAGTTGGTGTACGATTACTAGGGCTTCTGTTACCGCCACTATTACTTGATCCATCGTTGATCCATGACGCATCAACGTCGGGAGTATTAGAACCTGAACTAGGAGTAGCAGTTGGACTATCAGTTGCTGTATCACCGGAACCTGTATTACTAGCAGGTGGGTCCATGACTGCTCGCATTGGTCCTTTAACAAGTCCACCTAGGCTAGGTTTCCATTCTTGATCTGCGGGGGTAGTTAAATAGTCTGCTGCTGCGGCTGCGCTAACTGCGCTAGCGGCAGTTTTTATTGGATTACGTTTAAGTATGTTAGGTCTGTTTGCATTTACTGCATCAAGCTCGGCTTGTGCTTTTTTGGTATCAATTCTGGCTTGTTTAACCTGCTCGATTCCCTTGGCATCAGTGGTACCGTATCGAAAGTTTTTGTATCTGTCTACTAGTCCAGGCTTTTTTGCTGCGGCTGCAGCTGGAGCATCAACAGCAGGTGTGTCTACTTTAGATGCGGGTGCATCAGCTGGCTTATTTAAATCTAATTCTTTTCCGGATCTAGAGCCAGTTCTTGGTGTCATTTGAACGTCTGCTGTAGGTGCCGCAGGTGCTGCTGCTGTTCTTTGTGACGGAGGAACATTTAATTTAGAATAATCTTTTGGCTCAGGAATGTTAACGTCACGTTTGGGAATGTCAGGTGTTTTTTTAAGCAGACTGGCAGCGAGATCTTTGCCCTTTGACCATAAGCCGGCTTCGTCAAGATCATGTTCTTCCATTGGCATTTGTTCAGCCGATGATACCGATGGTTGAAGTTTCTTGGCTAATTCTTTCCAGCCGCCTGCAGATTTAGCTTCATCTCTAGCAATATTAAATGCATCCAACGCACCAGACACAGCAGTACCAGGACCTGGTACTGTACCAGCTGCTGCTGATAATCCGGCAATACCGGCACCAACATAATCTTTATCAGCAGCCCGGGCAGCAGCATCTGCTACACCGAACCCAACACCTACTCCAAATGGAGCATACTTTCCAGCTTTTTTAAGTGCTGCTTTGGCTATGTCTGCTCCGCCTTCGTTAACGGGCTTTTTTATAATATCACTGGCTTTCATCTAATTGCCTTATTTTGCAAATCTATCTTTCTTGGGACGACCGCGACCTTTTGGAGTCATATCAACGTCGGCGCCTTTGTCTACTGCATCATAGTCACGCTCGTGTTTGGTACCGGTTTTAGTGATTGTTTTTTTACCGTGTGCGGTTTTACCTTCTCTGTCATCCATACGCTTTTTAGCGTCAGCTACTGTAGGAAAACCTTCTTGTACTTTATACTCTTTATCACCAACTTTAAACTCGTCGGCACCTGTGGCTTTGGCTTTGGCCACTGCACCACTAAAAGCATTGCCTTCTTTTTTCTTGTCTTTTCCGGCACGTAATGCCTTGAGATCATTGGCATCAATTTTGTCAGGTGGCGGACTCATTTGGGCAATTTTCTTTTGACCTGGTGATAGCATATCTTCGTCTATACCATCTTCGCCCAACTTCTTGCCAGCGGCTGCGGCTTTCTGAAACTTTGCCTTACCATACTTCTTACGACCAATGCTTGCAGCAAGACCTTCAGGATTTTCTATACCGCCTTGCTTTTTTAAAGCTCCAACAGTTTTCTTAAAGCCCATGTACTTTTCGTTTAGTTGCTTTTCAACTTGTGCAACTGCTTCAGCAACAGCACCTTTGCTTTTTTCTTTAGCAGCCTTTTTCATTGGCTCTTTGGTATCGCCATCTTTGTCCATGTCAAGAAAGTCAGGCTTGCTGCCTTTGCTTTCGTCTACACATTTGCATTTTGCTTTGCCGCAAGATTTACAAACTGTCCTACCTTCAGACAATACATTTTTAACTGAATCAAGATTGTTAAACTTCTTTAGGATATCATAGATATTGTTTGACATTATTTTTTTCCTTTGCGCATGTCGGTAATTTTATTTTGGTTTGATCCTACAGGACTCTTAACACCTTGTGGAATCTGATTTGTTGTCGCTGCTGCTTTAGTTCTTTCTGAGGCGCGAGTTTTAACTAACTCATCGTTTGACTTTAGGGCAGACATAGCCGGTGCATGTTGTTCTAGTTCTTTAAGCATGCTGTCCTTGCGACGATCGCCAACTAGGTCTTGTGCACCTGCGACATCTTTGAGTTCACCGTCTAGTAGCAATGCACCTTCATGGTCTTTACCATAGGCTTCTGCATAATCATTCTGCTCTGCTTGTTGTTTACCATATACACATACCCACTCGGCTTGCATGCCAGTACGCTCACGCAATAGTTGAGCAATTTGTACTGAGGTAGTAGGGTATGCCACAGTGGCTTCGAACTGCCAGCATTCGCATGCACCCCATTTTGGGAATTCTCTGTGTTCCATAACTGGAAGACTTTTAGGAGTAGTAACACTCACCAACTCGTATGCATCTAGTGCATTCTTAATTTCTTCCATTATGTCTTTGGGATTTTGTTTAGCGACTTTAATCCTAAACTCGTAGTTTGTGTTTCGTTCTGCGATGTAAGCGTGTAGACTTTTCATAGGTTTTATCCTGTTTATAGAGTATTTATGTGTTTTTGTTCTTTTGGAGAATCTGCTCTAGTAGAGCATTACGATCTAGTACGATTCCTTGTCCTTCAACTGCACGACTTCCGGGATCATCTTTACTCATTTGATGATCTAGTCTGGCTTTTTGTAGCTGCAGGCTGACCATGCGTAGCTTCTTGTCCATTTTAGCAGTTTTAGCAGTAATGGCATGCCCCAGTAATGTACCAGCAGTTTGGAATACTACTCCACCAAATCTGGGATCCATGTTCATCCCAAGATCCATTAGATCTTCGAATTTTTCTTTGGCTAGATTTGCAAGCTCGTCCATTTCTTCGTCGCTGGCTTCTAGGTCGCGCACTGTGGGCAATGCTAGATCAATTTTATCTATAGCATCATCCACTTGGGCTATTATGTCTTGCTGGTCTTGTATGGTTTGAAATGCTTCGCTGGTTTCTGCTGAGGCATCTGCAGGAACTTCAGGGAGATCAAATAGTTCGGCTAGTTTCTTGGTCATGCTCGTATTTACCGAGCTCGACCTTGATGGAAGATATCATTTTCTGTTAGGACTCGAAAACGCAATCCATTTTGATTACACCAGGCTTGTGCTGCTTGCCACTTGTACATGTTCAATACTGCTGCTGCTTGGTCACGAGGGCTTTTACCTGCTGCTTCTAGTGTAGTTTGTTTTGAAGGTTTAATTTCAACCAGTTCACCAAACTTTTCACCGTTTTTGTTTACATACATAATCATAAAATCTGGTACATAAATGGTATTTTTATTTGTAAAAGGATTCCGATAAGGAATGTGTATTGCTTCGCTAGCCCATTGTAGTACTGCAGGATTTTCATCACAGAAGCGCATAAAACTATGTTCCCAACTGCTACGAAACTGAGGAACTTTTTTACCCACATACTTGTCGGCATTGACAATTTGATAAAAACCGTTAGCGTATTTGCCCATTATGATATTATAGTACGTTGAATATATTTGTTCAATTGAGGAGTGTTGTTAATGCCAAGGTAACTAGTTCCCACACGTTCAAAATTCAAAAACATCGCTGTGTATGCATCCAGTTCACCAGCACTTAATTTTTGAAACTCTTTTAAAGTAATCATCGGATCTAGTCCTTGTTTAAGACTAGTGTAGATTACCGCGCTGGCCAATGCTTTGGCACTTTCTTTATTAGATGTTATCTGTTCAAAATACGCAACTATTGCACTATCTACATTGCTACTTACGTTTATTGGTATATCAAAATAGTTATTAAAATATTTTTCCACATCACGTGTTGTTAACGGATTGGTATTAATCTCACTTAAATTGGTAGGATAGATCGCTCTTGTAATTAATTTAGCCATTATTCTTATCCTTGGCTATACCTTGATTACTAGGCACTTTAGGTAACGTTGCTCGCATGTTTGCTATTCCACTTTGAAGTAAGTATGTTTCTTGAGTTTGTGTTTGTAAGACAGCAAGTTCTTCTCTGGTATAGCTGCTGCTATTACCAAATACGGTTGTTGTGAATATTTTGCTATTACTATCCATAATTAACTTCTAGCCGGCACAGTCGATCTACCGCCTGTGTATTTTCCTGGAGTACCTTCAACTAGAGTTTGTACGTTAGTGCCAGTAGTAAAGTTTGCTGCATCTCTATTGGCCAGTGCCGTTTCTGGAGGAATATATGTTGATGACCAAGGTGTCTGTAATAAAGGATTTGTATTTTGCACAGTGGCGTTCGTGCCTGTGGTGAACAACGGAGCCTGACTCACAGTGGCAATAGATTGCGATCCAGCAAATGATTGACTTGATAAAATATTTTGACTATTGGGAGCAGATTGCGATGCTGTTGCTTTTGTTATTTGTTCGTTTTTAACTCGTTCAGCTGATGCTGCTGCTGATCTTGTAGCGACTATATCGTTAAGTGCTTTGTTATATGTAAAGTCATCTTCTGGTGATGTGCTGCTAACCGCTACTAGCGGTGAATTATATGCTATGTTCACTACTTTATTCAATGAGCCTCCTGTTACAGAACCTTGACTATTAACTGCTACTCCAGCCAAGGCTAAGCCAGCACCTAATGCAGGTTTTCCTGTAACAGCAAGTACAGTTCCGGCAGTAGCTAGTATTTTTCCTAATCCAATACCTGACCCATTACTTGAAACACTTCCAGCACTGGCACCAGATGTAAAGTTTGATATTCCACCGGGTGCTGATGGTTTGTCTGCTAGTGATCCCGAGTACGGAACATAGAATCTATCGCGAGGATCTTTGCCATTTATAATATCTTTACCTGCTGTTAGTAGCTCTTGTGCAGCTAGGCCTTTGAGATCAACGTTTTTATTATTTTGTGTTGCTCTCAACAATTTAAAGGCAGCAGATCCAAAATTACCAGCTCTTCCGTCTTGTGTTATTTCATCTGCTGCTGCTAGAATACCACCAGGTCCCAAAATGCTGTTTGTACCGCCACCAGCTACAGTCAATGGACTAGGTGCTTTATCGTAGTGCAGGTCTGCAAAACCTTTAACAGTGTTAACAGATACACGACCACTAGAATACAACACAGTCTCGTAGCTGATGGTCATCGATGACTCTAATCCACCCTGAGTACTAACATCATGATTGCCGTGACTAAAAGCAGTAATTGTGGGATTAATTAAAGTGTATTCGCTAAATTTTTTCTGATGCAAACTATAGATTCGTATAGATTGTATGTATTGTGTAGTGAGTGAAGATGTTCGTGGACTATAACCAAAGTTATTAAGTCTATCTCTTTGTCCTAATGTATATTTGTTAGGTGCTTGATATACAGGATTGATTCCTCCACTGTTGTTATCATATCCAGCATCAGTGTCTCTATAATAATAATTGTAATAGTCAAACCATAATTTTCTAATCACGTTGGATTGATCGTCGTGAAAGGTTATGTTAATGGAGTCATAGTTAACTTTATTCTGTACAATATTTGGTCTATTGTAGTTGTTTAAAGTTTTTGTATTAATTGTAAATTTAGGTAAATCAACACCTTTAACTAGCATACCTGCTTCTAGATTTTTATCTCTATCAATTCTAGCCAAGGTTGGATTTAAATCAAAGAACACATGGAATAGCCAAGAGTATTTGGGGCTTAGTGCATAATTATTATCTACAAATAAGCGCGAGGCATGTTGATAGTCTTTTATTGTATCGCCGCGGCCTAATTGTGGAAAAAAATTATCAAAGATGTTCATAGTTAAAAATATTTATGCCAAAAAAATACCCGGTCAAAGCCGGGTATTTTAAATAACAACTGTTTAATTATGTTATACCAGTAATTAATGTGCCTAAAGTTCTTCCAACTGCTGTTCCAATACCAGTTCCAATTGGTGATTGGATAGCATTATCATACATGATTGTTAATGCAATAGTAGCTGGTTCATTGCTGCTATAATCCATTTCGCCGTAGTTCACAGTCTGTACTAGCGCACCATACAGTTCCCAAGTTTCTAGTACATTGGGTTGATTTGCACCGTTACCGCCATCGAGCATTTCGAACTTTAACAAGAATTTGTAATCAATACCAGAACTTGCACTTGCTTGCTCAGCAAAATCAAATTGTTTCTGAATTTGTTCGCCAACCAATTTACTAATATTACCACCTGCGTCATCACGCAATGTAACGTTAACCGCTTCCCAAGATGGCTTGCCAACTAGGTTTACTTTACTGTTATAAACATCAATGGTAAATGGGTTAAAATTTAAATTTGGGCGACTAATTGATGCAACTTGCTTAGTTAGCTCAACTTTGTCTGTACTTACACCGAAGTTTTCAAATATTGCACGGAAGCGATATTTTAGCTTAGGCATTAACAAGCCTTGTGTGCTAGCACTCTGGTTAGTTGCTAATGGTACTGTAAATTTGTTCAATGAGGCTATTGCCATTTATATTCTCCTGTTATAGGTATTTATCAAATTTTTTCCAAAATTTTCTAGGGGGTATTTTACACCCCCTTACCCATATTATATTCCTGCTGCTATATCACCTGGGTTTTTTAAACGAATCGGAATGTAGATGAATTCAACATCCTTCATTGGTTCAATAGCAATATCAACGTACAACTCATTTCTAGCGATGCGTGTTGGTGTATTATTTGTTTCGTCGCATACAACTAGATAATCGTAAATACCGCGTTTTGCTATTAAATCGTTAATTGCACCACTGATGATATTCTTAATCTGATCACGTGTGATCTTGTCGTTTGGTTCAAACAAGAATCCGTTACCAACGCTGGCAAGTATTGTACGAATGTAGTTAACTAAACGTGCTACATTGATACGATCCAATGCACTTGCAGTACCGTTACGTGTTTTTTGTCCCCAAACAACTAAACCAACTCCAGGTAAGTTAGTAATAGGATTGATTCTGTTCTCGTACAATGTATCGCGTAGTCCTTCTCTAATAGAATTAAAGTTGTACTCGCCTGTGGCAGCATCAATGAAACCAATGCTACTTGCATTATCCACTAGACCACGACGTGTGCCAGCCGGAGCAAACCACTGATATGCCACGTTGTCGTTGTAAATCATTGTACGTAACGCCATATGACTTGCCGGAACAGTAATTGTATTACCTGATAAATCACTTGTTTGTCCACTTGGGTAATAAACACCCAAGTAAGGATCAGCTGTCGCTAAACCATCACCGTTAGTGTTATTGCTCCAGTTAGCAATATCAATTGCATTAGGTGCTAGACGCATTGGAGTATCGCCAATGATAAACGCTGTATTGGCACGATCATTGTTTAGTGAAACCATTTCGTCAATCAACTCAGGGTAACCAGGAGCACATATAATATTAAATTGATACTGCTCTTCACGTACTTCTGTGTTAGCAATAATTGCTGCTTGCATTGCGGCAGTAATCATTCTACGCTGTGCTTGACGACCCATGTATGGACTGCCGTTATCTTTCAACCCACTGGCTGTTTGCCAAGTATTTTTAATAGTTGGTAACGAGCTAGGTGCGCCAGCCGACGGTGATGTAGGTAAGTCAGGATATGCATTTGCATTAAACTTGTTACTTACATATTGTTTTACGTTGTATCCGGAGCGACGTGTGTTGAATAACAACATGCCACGTGGATATAATCTATAATCCGGAGCATCAACGTCAATGTAATCGCTGGCTATTAGATCTGTTACTGCCGGTAATGAGCCAGTGATAATGTCTGTGGTACCATCAGTGTCCCAACGAGCATCAGCAAACAAAATACCATTCTGACTAACTTGGTCGGTATTGTCAATCAAGCCCCAAGCACTGCCATCATAACGATATAAGGCTGGATAGTTTTCTAAATCTCCAGTATCTAACCAAAGGTCGCCACCTACTAATGCAGTAACGCCATCGCTTTGATATTCTGGTTCACTGGCACTAACTATAACGCCTTCGGGATCAGTGGAACCTAGATCGTAACCACGTGCATCTGTTTTAGTTGCGCTACCATCATAGTATGATGTATTTCTATAACCTCTCCAGCCGCCAATTTCGTTGACCATGATATCAACAGTTGCAGGATCACTATAGTACCATAACGTACCATCTACAGGAGCTTGGTAAGGCTCGTTTGCACTGAAAGTGTATGTTAATGCTTCCCAGTTAGTTAATGCCAAAGTAGTACCATATGCAATTGTACCAGTGGTACTGGTGCTAAATCCGGCCTCTACAGTTGGAGTCCCGGTACTGTCAGTTAGGTAAATATCGCCACCATAAATGTGAGTAAATGTAATAGCATTACCTGTACCAACAGAAATATTCAATTCAGGAATATTTTTTGCTAAAACATCACTAACAAAGCTGGCAGGACTAGATCCTGTTAATGTAACTGAATATTCTGTAATTGTTGCGCTGCCAATGGAGGTAACACCAATTACAATAACGTCAGTCGCGGTTAAAGCAGTTGAACTAAGTGCAGTACCAGTTACGATCGTTTGACCAGCAACTCTTCTACGGAATGGTTTGAATCCGCCTGTGTCTGTACGCAATGGATCGTAAGCGACCCATACTGTACCTGCTGCAATTCCGTTTCCGCCGCCAGCTGGATCTAATCCGTATAACGCATCTTCTGCTCTATTGTAAAAAGGAGCTGCTAAAGTGGCAAATGATTCTGTACTTGAATTATAGCGTTTGATAACAACATCAGATCCGCTACCAGTTGCTCCTAATTTTGCAAATATACTTCCACTTGGACGAGGCACTGTATCGGTGCTTCTCCAACTTGGTACTTCAGCAAATGTACCGTATGTTAATAATGGATTTGCATATGTTCCAGCAACAACACCCAATGTAGCTAACGGTGTACCAACCCCATTTGCAATAGTAATCTTACCATCGGCTGTGCTACCATTGCTTTCTGCCAACGATGATGCATAAATTTCTAATTTACCATTAACTGCTGCAGAGGTTACACCATCAATTGTTGCGGCATTAATTAATGCAGCCACTTGTGCTACTGTTTTAGTAGTTGCGGTATTACCTAAACTAACTGTTGTTCCATTGATAACTATGGTCCATTGTGGGCTAGCAACAGGAATAGCAGTAGTTGTTGTACCTTTAATGGTAGGCCATGAAATCTGCCAGGCTGTGGTTCCTAAACGAACCCAAGTATTACTTCTGTTCTTGTAAAATAACAATGCATTGCTGCCAGTATTAAAAGCAACTGCATAACTACCAATCTGACCAACATCTGAATCTGGTACTTCAATGCTACTGCTAATAGTACTGTCATCAGTGGAAGTAACTAGTATTGGACTTTTAAGACTAAAGGTACCTGTAACTGCATCCCACTCGTTGATACCCCAGGCAGATTCTGTTAAATCCATCCAGTGTGTATTGTTGGCAACTGCACCAGTAGGACGAACACTAGTTCCGACTAGTTCGTCTAGGTTAATATCTGCACGAATAGCGTACAGTCTATTAACATTGCCAAGTGCGCTATAAGCAGCCATTAAACCGTATTCGTTGCGCTCATCGCCGTGCAACGGTGTACCAGCCGAGCTTTGTTTAAAGCTTGGATAACCCATTGCAGTAATTAATTCTCTTTGGCTACTATAAGCCAGTAGTTTGCCTGCTCTTGAAGCAGTAGTGTCAGCAGCTACAGTGCCTGCTGGGCTTAGTTTATCTTGTCCAGTAGCAAGAATAACTAGTGGTACAGTTCCGACCGCGCCCGGTACGTATTGACTTTCGTCAGTGACTGTAATTTGTAAACCTGGGGATACTAGTGCCATGTTTTTATCCTTTTATAAACATTTCTAGTATTTATAAAAGGGTTTACATTTTTAGTGGTTACAGGTGCCTTTCGAAAGGTTTCGTTATAAATAATACTATGACTAGGCCACTTTGCACCGCATGTAACGGTAATCCTGCTGCTATAAACTATCACTCAGGCGACAAAATACGATATAGGCGCATGTGCGCCGGCTGTATTCGTAAAGGAAAGAAAGTAAGGACAATACCCGGATGGGTAAAAGCAGGGTATAAGAAAAAAACAATCTGCGAGCGGTGTAACTTCAAAGGAAAACTAATCAATCAGCTATTTGTATTTCATATTGACGGAAACTTAAAAAATAACGATTGGCAAAATCTTAGATCTGTGTGTGCAAACTGCAGAATAGAATTAAACACCGGAAAAACTACTTGGCGTGAAAGTCCGCTGGTAGCAGATTTTTAATTTGAGTATACAGTTGTTGTACTGTTCCATTATTGTCTACAGTGTAGTTAAATGTCTGCCCAATCCAGGCCCACTCTGATTGATGTATATTGGGATACTTTTGAGGCATAAGTTGGTGTGCATCTTCTAATAGCCATTGTCTATCAGTTGGAGTAGTGTTTTCTGTTAATGCACAATCATACCATTCGGGAAGTTCTCCTCGCTGCACCCAAACACATACGCCACCTGCCTTGCGTATTGCTGCAATTTCGTTAGGAAAGCGCACATCGCTAATAACAATATCATCTACTGTTTTACGCAGTCTATTTTCCATGCTAGCAATCCAAATATCATCATGGAATCCTTGCCTGCACACTTCTGTTCCCCATAGTTGCAGCATATACCTTGGAGTAAGACGTGGCATATCTAATCGTTTGGCCCACCATGGATCCACTTGTTCGCGCCATTCACGGGCTTCGGGTGTAAGTCCTTCTAGCAGTTCACGATCCCAACCAAACACTTGTGCTACTGCATCTTTGAGTGTGCCAGCAAAACTGTCACGTCTAAATCCATGCTGTGCTACAAGATAATTGGCTGCGGTGTCTTTGCCGCTTCCAATAAATCCGGTGATTCCTATAATCATAAAAAATGCCCCTTGTAGGAGCATTTTAATATAGTTGTGTGTGAAAGTCAAACACCGTACTTGTTTGTTTTCTTTTTGGCAACCGGACTTGCAGTATTTGTGCTTTTTAACTCTTGGCTTCGCATGTCGCCTTTGTTAACATCTTCGTAGTCGGCACCCACTGCTTGATAGGCTTTTTTGAGCATTTCTTGATCAAGCTGACTGTAAGGTGCGGTTACTTTCCATTTACCCACCCAGGATTCTTTATCTGTGTCAGGAACTGTTTTGCCATCTGTACTAGCAACTGCTAGTCCCAAACGATACAATGTGTAATCACTGTTCCGGTGATCACCATCAGTAAACTTGTTTAAGCCACGAGTTGGCTGCTGTTGGCGCTTTGTTATTTTGCCCGCTGATGCTTCTGTAATAACTTCGTTAATTTTCATTATCCAATTACCCAAGTTAATGGCAGCGATCCGTCAACATAATTTTTTAGCTGCTGTTCTAGATCTTTCATTTCTGCAATGGATTCTGCTTTTAAACTAGCACCATTTAACTGTGTTCCGCCCTGCGGCCCTGCAATACTGGCAAACTTTTCTCTAGCTTCTCCAAGAATGCTTTTGGCGAATGCATAAGCGTAATCTTGTAACCAAGGATATGCCTGATAGTCATTGAACAACATACTGTCAGGTTTATAATTGTAGATATGCAACATGCAGTCTTCCATTTGACTTTCTTGCATGTTAACGCCAGCAAAAGGTATCTTACGTATTAGTGTAAGCTTTTTTGTGGTTTTGTTAAAGTGGAAGTTTAAGTATCCGCCAAACATTTTCATGCTCAATTTTTGATAATCTACAAATAGTTCGTAGCTTAACAAGCCACCAACTCGTCCTGCCACTAACATGTAAGTGTTTAAGTAGCCGGAACTGAACGGTTCAAATTGGCTAGCAGTTGTACCAGTTACTGATCCAATGCCCCGACGATATGCAGCACGTACTTCCATGACAGTGTTAGGCAGTATGTATTCTTGCGTTTCAGGTTTGAGTTTTAGGAATGCGTAACTTTCTTCTTGGCTGTTGCTGGCCAATTGTCTGTAGCGATTTAGTGCCTGGTCAATCGAAAGTTCGTAATGTTCTTTGTCAAGTTCCACATCAACAATGCCATCTGCTAAACGTAATCTGATATAATCAATTATGTCTTTGCGATGAGAATTATCCGTTTGTAGAGTTGGTGCAGTGGTGTCGCCCAATTCCTCAGTAGGATCGTATGCAATGTGACCCGAACCCGTGCCTGTTGCAGGGTTATATAAACTGTCTGTTATTAGTACGCCGTTAGCGTAAAATGAAGTAGTATCTGCTGTAGCCATTTAGGTGTCCTAGTAATGTATTTACCAGGACACCGTGGACTTAGTTGATTCGGAGCAGGATCATATCAGCGTTAATACGCCCGTTCCCGATGGTTTCTGTTGCTTTAATCTCCTCCAAGAACTTGCGTAGCTGTATTTTAGTGGCTTTTGCAAATTCTTTGAGTTTTTCGTCGGGCTTGCGTAATGTTTTGCCCACACTCTTTGCTAGGTCAAAGCCTGTTAAACTAGTGCCTTTGATGCCTAACGGTCCAGTTAAACTGTCAGCAATGTATTTGTAGAGCTTGCGTGTCTTGGTGTTATAGCACCAGACTTCCTGTGCGCCAATAATGTCCACAGGATTAATGCTTACTAACTTCAGCGTCTTTTCTTCACGCATGTATTTGAGCTTGCCAACAAGTTTTTCTTTGTTAGGAGCACGTTTTACACGTAATTTTTTAGTTGCTTTCTTGACTCCGCGATACTGTTCTAGTGCATCCAGTACGGCATCCAAAAACGCATAGTGACGTTTATAGTCTGCCGCTTTGAAATGTTTATAAGATTCAACATAGTCTTCAAACAGTTTGCCTTGTGCTGCGCCTAGTTCTGCTTTACGAGCACTAAACAGTTCTACAAATTTGTTAATCTGACTTTGCGGTACTGTATTAGCAGTCAAGTAATCAAATGCCTTTGGATCAACGGTTCCGCCCGATACAACTTCGTCATACAAGCCTTCAAAGTGTGCCAAGTGCTCACTTGTTTTTTCGTTAAGTCGATCCTGGATAGTGGGTGCTCGTACTGTGGCTTTTTCAGCTGCTGGCATTGGTGCGCCAGTTGAACTTTCTACTACATCTCCGTCGTCTTGTAGCAATGCTATTTCAATACGCTCTCGAAGATAACCAAGTTCTTTTTCACGTAGCGGCATGCCTTGACGATTTGCCATAAGCAAGCCGTATGCTGTCATTGGGACTGCGCGATCTGGGCTGCGGATAAATGCACTAACTTGCTGTTTTGTATATTTGTTATCCTGCATCCATTTAACCAGATGCTTTTTTAGATCTTTTTGGCTGTAGTAATAATTGTAATACGAAAAACTTTTACGCAAGAAGTGATCAAATTCGTCCTGGCTCATTGCTGTTGCACGTTCTGTATCCCAGACTGGTTCACTCCCGGTGTACTTCTCATCAGAGAACATGGGATCTCGAGATTTTTTGGCTACTTTTTTGGGTGCCTTTACACTTTGCTGTAATGCCATTTTTCGCTCCTTGTTACTTAGAATATAACATTATACTACTCTTCGGGTTTTGTGTCAAGTAGTGTTGCAAACACGAGCCATTGTTGCAACTCTGCTAACTCTTGTTTACATTTAGCTAACTGTAGATTGTGTTGTATATAATTGTTCGTTCTACGGGCATCAATTTCTGCTTTACTTAGCTCTGTTACACTATTATAAAGATTGTCGTGCATTTTGAGCAACTGGCGACGATGTTGTATATTGTACAACTCCCGTACATTACGGCGTAGTTGCTGATCTAGCAACGCCCAGTCGTCTAAAGAGTTAAATGCATTCATAACCATAATTATACTATTTTTGGTATTTACTGTCAAACTAAATACTAGATACGAGGATTTTATTGTGCCAAGATTATCACTTTGGAAAGACGGAAAACACAGCAACGATTATAAGTTTATGGATCGTCGCATGAGCGAGATGTTTACTGTTGGCGGTACTGGAATTTATATCCACAAATATCTTGGCGTAAATGAACAAAATTTAGTTAAGACTACCAGTGCTGCTCAAGGTAACACTAGCCCGACATTGACATTTACAAGCACATCCGACATTGATTTAGGAATGTATGTGGTTGGTACCGGAATATCAACAGGTGCTACTGTTACCGCAAAAACTGCTACCACTGTTACACTAAGTGCTAACACTATTTCAGCTAGATCGTCAGGTTCTACAATTAAGTTTTATACTGAAGCAAGTAAACCAAGTTACATTAACGAAAGTGCTTCAAACATCCAAGACCTATTTTTCTTAGAAAATAGAGATAGAAAATATGATACCAGTATATACTCATTACGTGGAGTTTATCAAGTACAGGACGTAACATTTGATTTGAGTCAGTTTGGTATGTTCTTGCAAACTGGTACGCTGTTTATGGTATTTCATATCAACGATATGATAGAGACTGTTGGGCGCAAGCTAATGTCTGGTGATGTAATTGAACTTGCGCATCTCAAAGATTACAATCCATTGGACGACACTTTACCTGTTGCACTGAAACGTTATTATGTAATCAGTGATTGTCAAAATGCAGCCGAAGGATATAGTGCTACATGGTGGCCACACTTGTGGCGTTGTAAAATCAACCCATTGACTGATAGCCAAGAATACAAAGATATACTGAATCAAATTACTTTAGATAACGAACTTGACCCCACAGGAGGTAATGTAACACTGGGCTCAGTAAGTAGTATCATTAACAAGTATCAAACGATCAATGATGCTATAATTAAAGAAGCCGAACTTAATGTTCCGTACTCGGGATATGATACTTCTCACATGTATATTAAACCGTTGGAGCCAACAGGTGCTGTAGGTGATCCAATTGGAACTACTGCCGACTCGGGCAACATATCAGCTGATTCTGGTAATATTAATTCTTCGTCGGGCGTAGTAACTCCTGACGCTACAGTTGCAGGATATTTAACCGGAGACGGATTAACTCCAAATGGATTGCCTGTCACTGTTGGTATTGCTTTCCCAACTGGCCCAGCAGTAGGAGATTACGCATTAAGAACCGATTACTTGCCAAATAGATTATTTAGATACGACGGACGTCGTTGGGTCAAGATTGAAGATAATGTAAGAACTAACTTGACTCCAGGTTCAACCAATCAAACACAACGTAGTAGCTTTGTTAATAATACAGAAACGTATTCAAACAACTCCGGTAATGTCACAGTTAGACAAAGTTTAAGCAAGGCATTAAAGCCTCAGGCGGATAATTAATGGCACAACAATATTTTTACGACGGGCAAATTCGAAGATTTCTTGTTCAGTTTATCAGGGCAGTAAGTAACTTTGAAGTTGAATTTGGCAAGGACCGTGACGGTACTCGCACGTTACAACGTATTCCTGTGTACTACGGTGATGCCAGCAGACAGGCACAAACAATCTTAAAAGGTAACAGCGAAAATGTAATGAACGCTGTGCCAGCAATGAGTGCTTATATCACTGATTTGACTTACGAACAAACACGAACACAAGAGCCTACATTCGTTAGCAAGATGCATTTGCGAGAAAGAGAATACGATTCTGCCACTGGCTTGTATGGTACTCAGCAGGGAGATGCATATACCATTGAACGTTTAATGCCTGTTCCCTACAAGCTGACAGTTAAACTTGATATATGGACTAGTAACACTGAGCAAAAGATGCAGATCATTGAACAGATTGCTGTATTGTTTAATCCAAGTTTAGAAATACAAAGCACAGACAATTACATCGACTGGACCAGTTTAACTTTTGTACAACTTACAAACGTGACGTGGACATCAAGAACTGTGCCAGCGGGATCCGAGGAACCAATTGATATTGCTACATTAACGTTTGATATGCCAATTTGGATTAGTGCCCCAGCTAAAGTCAAGAAGCTTGGTGTCATACAAAAGATTATTAATACCATTTACGACGAGCAAGGTGCATTTGACGAAAATTCTTTATTGACTGTTGATGTAGGCAAGCGTTACAATACCCCTGTACAATACGGAGTTTATTATTCCGGCAATCAATTAAAATTGATCAAACCGCAAGAGGTCGAAGTTGCTGGTAGTCTAATTAAAATTAATCCTCCAGAAACTTGGAAGTCTGTAGTGGAAATCTATGGTACCTTGGTAACTGGTCAAACTGAAATTAGACTTCAACTACCTAACGGCAACGAACTGATAGGGCAAGTTACTTACCATCCAACTGATCCAAAAATACTGTTGTTTACACCCATCGAAGACACAATGCCTGTAAGTACGTTGACAGCAGTTGATGCTATTATTAATCCTATCAACGTTACAGTCGACAGTAACTTACTAACTCCTACCACTGGCGCTAGATACCTATTAACCGATGATATTGGCAGTGATATTAACGTAGTAGGTAGCACAGTCTGGGGTTCGGTGGTAGCTGTAGCGAACGATATTATTCAGTTTGATGGAGCACAATGGATAGTGTCATTTGATAGTCCGAACAGTCATGATGTAGAGTACATAACCAATACCAATACTGGTGTTCAATATAGATGGACCGGAACAGAATGGGTCCGTAGTGTAGAAGGTGTCTATCGAGGCGGTGAATGGTCAATCGTAATATAGGTTGTGGTGCATTAATCTATAGTAAATCAACCAAGCGTTATCTATTTTTACTACGTAATCAAAAGCGTCATGCCGGATCGTGGGGATTGGTTGGTGGCGGTGTTGAACATGACGAAACTCCTGCTCAAGCATTACAAAGAGAAATTGTAGAAGAAATTGGTCCTATTGCTTTTGAAAAAATTATACCGTTAGAAAAATTTACAGCAGACAACAAACCATTTGAATATCATACTTATCTTATAACAGTCGAGTCAGAATTTGTACCTATACTAAATGACGAACATCGAGGATATGCGTGGACGCAATTGAGTGATCATCCAAAACCTTTACACCCAGGTGTCTGGCGAACATTTAGTTTTAAAAGTATAGTTGATAAGATTAAAACAGTTGAAACAGTTATACATCAGCCTCAAGAACAAAATCTCTAAAATCAATGACTCTATAATTTAAAAGATATTTCCATGCTTCGGGTGATCTAAAGGTTCTTGTTGGCGCTACTCTTATAAATTCAGTGTCCGAATAAGTCTTCATTAAATTTTCTAAACTTAACACCCAAAAGTCTTCTAGTATATTATCTGTTTTTGCAGGATAAGATGGTGTTCCGGCATAAACATTATAAATATCTGTAGGATTGTCTATACCATCAAATCCTAACATATAAACTTTTTTATGTCCGTCAAATGCTGCCATATATGCAGCAACAGCACCAGCGTTCCAGTTTGGATCTTGCGGAATGTATTTAAATACTCCTGGGTACTTTGTTAAATGAAATTTTGAAGCATACACAATGTTATTTGCAGAATACTCATTGACAGCAATTTCTTTAATAAATTCATCGCCGGCTGCAATTAAAAAATCAACCTTATAGTCTCTATAGAGAGCGTTACATCCATAGGTATTAAATTTTTTAACTTCGTGTAATGCTGGTTTCCACTCAGTTTGTTCGCCCCATGCTGTAGTTTCTCGCCATGGTAAACATAACTTAAGATTAAAATCCTGTCTTGACATTCCGTTGCCAATTACCACTGCTTTATCAGAAACAGGCTGATATTCAACGGAAAGAGGAATAAATTCTTTTTGGTAAGTCCATTGTGCATCAATGTAAAGTCCAACTGCGGAAACATCTTCGCCGGCAACATCTTTGCGATATATTTTTTTAATTATTTCCATTAGAATCTCCCAACAGCTATTTCTATAGTCTTGACCAAGCTATCGTCAATTGTTTCTAAACTTTTTCCAATTACACAACCTGGACGATATTGACTTTCATCTATCGCTTGTGCTACACCAGGTATACTACTAGTTACTAACAAAGTACCTTTGCTTACTGGGCCTAGTACTTGACAAGGAACACGCCCTGTTAGTGCAACAGGAAGACCGTTGGCTGCATTATTCATAAGATAGGCAGGGTTAGTAGAAATTACGCCAGCAACTCGAGTATCATGCGATACTCCAGTAACAGTGATTTCGTTATTGCCACCAAATACAACCACAGTACCAGAATTATACAGTGCATCAGGCAGATAGTTTTCTGCCAAGTCAGCATATTGTGCGCTAGTGGCCGTTGCATTTAAAACTCCGGTTGACGGAGTGAATGTAAATGTTGATGTCACATATGCCAAAGCAGTTGTTCCGCTAGCTGCAGATTGCATGGCAATATAATACGGAGTTGCGCCCGAGGCAGTGGCCAATGTTAGTGCGGCACTACTCCCGCCGCCACTTGCCGAAGTAGTTCCACTGCTAACTGTCCTTGGCGAAATTGGGATCATATATTACGCTTGTGCCTCGGTCCAGGACATACGAGCAAACACGTTAGCGCCACCAATACCAATGTTACGTGCAACAACCGTAATAATATCTGGGCCGTCTGGGTAAATTGCTGCCTGTACATTACCTTGTCCACCGCTTAAGATACTGGTACCAAGATCACGAACCAGCACTAAATCTTGTTGTGTTGACTGATAGTTTGTTCCGCCGCCGCCGGTATTTAAGTAGAAACCAAATATAGTTTCACCACCTGTAACAATAGTATTACCGGTATGATTGACATATTGTGCAAGACTTGATCCGCCAACACTGGTCCAGGACGGTGTAGCAATGTTTGGTAATCCGTTCAGTACAATAGTCATTAGGAAGTTACCGTTAGTTAATACGTCCATCTGTCGCAGAACCATCTGCATACGATTTATAATTTCTCTGCTGCCTAAGGTAGATCCAGAAATACCGTTACTTACTACTGGTGCAATACGGAAACTTTGTAATGCTACGGCTTGCCCTGCTCCGGCCGATGCAACCCCAAGTAGTGTGGTCATACCCTGTGTGAAAACCAAGGATTTGTCATCGTCGTAACGTCCATCCATGATAACCGAAGTACCCCAGTGACTAATACTAGGAGCAAAACTTGGTGCATGAGATTCTACCACTACTGGTGCAGTAGCGGAATATGTCCAAGTTTGTGGTGCTTGGCCCATTGGAGCAAATATCATTGCTTGTGTAGTAGACGAAGTGGGTGCTTGGCTTAATAGTATACTTGTGTTTGTTATTACGCTGTATACAAATGTATTTTCCGGTATACCTGTACCAACTACATACATACCTTGCTGAACATTGGTAGTGTTTGCTGTAGTAACTGTAGCAATGTTAGCTGTTTGTGTGACTGTTTGTGTAACGCCGGGACTACCACGTGTAACGCCAGTCAATGAAGGAGCAAATTTAACCGACTGTGTGCTAGTAAAAGTAGCAGGTTGGCTTAATAAAACTGATGACCCTGCAGTTACGCTTACTACTGTTGTACTAACCGGAATGCCATTTGCTTGTACAAACTGTCCAGCAACTACACCCGTGGTACTGGTACCAGTTATTGTTGGGCTACCAGCAGTCAAGCTCATTGTTAATGTTGCAGTGGCACTTAATCCTGTGTAGTTAATATATTCACTTTGGCTAGCATTTCTGATCCATGCTGCGCCCGACGGAGGCCAATTTGTAGTGTCTGTCAGATTGATGGTAGTATCTGTAGTAGTCGCATTGGCAGTTAATATCGCATTCTTAGCAAAAGTATTTGTTTCATATCGTGCAGGTAAGTTTCCTGAACGCATGTATGCTTCATAGTTAATGTTGTTATTAGGTAGTTTATGGCAATAGATAATATCGCCAGTTGGTCCACGGAATCCCCAACGAATAAATCCGGCACCGTACCATGAATAGTCCATGTAAAACATCTGCATGCGGCTTAGATCTAAGGTGAATCCACTTGGTCCTGTACCGTCGCAGCGATCAATGTTCCATTGCGATTGCGGAATACGAGTATCAATGGTTTTACTTACAATTGTCAAGTTGGCATTAGTCAACCCTCTGTACTGTGGGGTAATATTAGCTGATGTGTCGCTGGTTATATTTAAAATACGATATGATTGGCCTTTAATAACAATATAGTCGTTTGGTTGTAACTGTTTAGTAAACAGAGTACCAACACCATTATTGGTAGCACCAGACAGTACTGTGCTGCCAGTGGCCACATTAGCAAATCCGGCAAGTTGATATGTACTGCTACGTCTCATTGTAAACAACGATTGTCCATCAAATTCAAAGAGGATGCCATTCTGATTATCAAACATGCCCAGACGAGTAGTTGATCCGTACCAATTGGTAACTGCTAAAGTTGGCGTTCCGGATGCCACAGTGGCACTAGGGACGGCTGCTGCATTGTATGTAAATCTATAAGGATCAATTACACTGGATACTGCAAAGGTTCCGTTGTAAGCAGTTTCGTTGCATCCTGAGATTGCAATGTTAACCCCAGGGTTAACATTATGTGAAACTTTTGTATATACAATTACTTGCGTATTGGCAGCAAATCCTTGTAAGTAATCAATATTGATATTTGGTTTTAAAATAGTACCCGTTGACATCTGGATACCTTTACCAGATTGATAACGGAAGTAACGTCGAGTCTGACGAATCAATTGATGATTATGGCTCTGAGCAAATGTACTAAACTGTACTCCGCCGTCAAATGAACGATGTAAGAATTGCCCAACTGGTCGTGCATATAATGTACCACCAGTGACTGATCCAGTTGGAGTATTTGTTACATAAAAATTAAATGACGTACTATTACCAACTGTGGCAACAACCCATGATCCGTTTGGTGCATTAGTTGATGCACTTGTGCCTGCCAAGGCTACTTCATTGCCTACGGCCAACCCGTGCGGAATACTAGTTACGCAGTTTACGTTATTGCCGTTGAAACCAATGCTACCAATTGTAATGGCAGCATTACTAAAGAAGTTACCAACATAACAAATTGTTCTAGTAGAATCGTAAATTGACCCAGATGCGCCAGTATATTGTAATCTAGCTGTATATGTGAAACTTGTACCAGCACTGACAGAGTCAACTACATAAACACCGTCGGCTGCTGCCCATAGGCTATCTTGTATATAGACAATTGATCCTGCCCCTGGAGGAGAAGTAGTTGCAACTGTTACTGTTCTAGACGCATTAGTAACACTGATGTTAGTGATTGTTAGTGGACTAGTTGTATTGTAAAATCCCAATGGACGATTATTAATCATCGTCAAACTTTCCCACTTAGTACTTTGTGTACCGTATTCAAAGTCAGTATCAATTAGAGCTTGCGGCGTAGATACTCGGAATTTATTTACAGGGTCTGTGTATAGTTCACTGGGTTTAAAAGTTTCTTCAAATTCATCAATGACAATTTGTAGTTTGTCAGTAGCAGACATTGAGGCAGTATTGTAAGTTAATACCACTGTGGTTAGCGTGTTACCTGCTGCGTCAGTTGCAATACCAAAACTAGTAAATTTTAGTGAAGGGTCAGAAAAGTTATAAATTACTTGATTTGTACTAACATTAGTAATTAATACTATTCTTTCTCTATTAACAGCTCTGGGTATTACTATAGTTTTAGTTGACGGTGTAAATGTGTAATACGTGTCTAGAATCGTTTTTCTTGCCATTTTATCTCCAGAAACCCTTGTATGTTGGTTTTATCAATGTATTTAGCAGATTATGCACCCAGCATTACATCTAATGGTTTGAACGGATAAATTGAGGGGGTTTGGGTTGGGGTTCCTACTATAGTTCTTGCTGTTATTGTAGATCCAATGTATGGGCTATCGCTGAATACTACATTACCGTTTATCACAGTGTAGCCCATTTGGGACGATAGACAATGGCCAAGCCATACTGTATCGTAATTTGCTAAAAATGCTGGCTGCACTGAGCCGTCAAGCATAACTAAAAGTTGGAACGGATTTGTTAATGTTAGTGTTTGATTGTTTCTACTCAGCTGAAATTCTCTGTTAATACCATCAGTGCTTATGGGATCACTCTCGTATATTTCAGCTAAAAATGGTTGTCCATTGGCAGTCCAGTTCAGATTGCTACCTACATTGATGTTACCACTGGCAGTGATATTACCTGCAATAGAAATATTTGTTAATACTTGTCGTTTCCATGCATTGTTTGTAGAGTTGTAAACATAAGTAATACCGTTTACTATTGTTGTTTGGCCGTTA
>Ga0114974_10000088_pt1 | contig 72176 bp, 69 predicted proteins | sample S_130206_EF_Meta_FD_87318 | JGI IMG/M metagenome (GOLD analysis project Ga0114974, IMG submission 87318) | Freshwater microbial communities from Lake Simoncouche, Canada to study carbon cycling - S_130206_EF_MetaG | ecosystem: Environmental > Aquatic > Freshwater > Lake | place: Lake...
AGCTGGACGCGCCGGTGGAAGAAACGCTGAAGCCTAAGAAGTAGGTTTCTTCGAGTCGGAAAACAGGCTCAGCAGGCCGGAATTGAACGATAGCGCCGAACTTGGCGTGGCATTCTTTTCGAGGCCAAACAGCGCCCCGAACAGGCCCTGCCCGCCCCGCGGCTGCCAATTCATCACACTCGCCAGCAGCATCTGGATTTCGTCGCTCTGGGCCGTGACCACATGGCTGCGCGCTTTCTCCAGCACCGGCGCCGGCGTCAGGTCCGGCAAGGCCGCGACGCGCACGGTGCCCTCGCTACCCGGCTGGCGCAGCGCCCAGTCATAGACTTCGCGCACCGATTTGGCGCGGCCATCGGCGTGATAGAAAACCGACTTGTTGGCGTGCGCGGCCTGCGGGAATTGGGCGGCGGCGCTGGCCCCGGGATTTTTCTCCGCCATCCGGATCAGCTTGCCGGCGGCATCCGGGCCCAGGAAATGCGCGGCATAGAGTTCGCCGCCACAGATTTCGCGGCCCAGGCTGGCCTGCAACTGTCCTTGGGTGGACTTGGCATGTTCGCCCGCCATCAGGGCGCAGAGCTGCGGGTCCTTGCGCAGCGCCAGGATGGACTGTTTGGCCGACGCGTCGGCGCGATAGCGTCCATTGGCATCGCGGGTGATGGCGCTCGCCAGATTGCCGATGCCGTGCTGGGCACCATGCTCCTTCACCAGCCCAAGCCAGGTCTGGTCGATGAACTGGAACAGGCCGGCCGCCGACGAGGTGGAGGACTGTGCATTGGGCTTGAGGCTGGATTCGCGCATCGCGGTACCCAGCAGGTAATGGAAATCCGAACCCGTCGCGGCCGCCGCATGTTTCAGCGCGGCCAGCACGGATGAACGGTCTGCTGCCCCTGCGGCTTCTGCCTGCATGAGGGGACTGTGGGACTTTATGGTTAACCGTTTCTTACTTCAGGGGCGCATTACTTCAAGGCAAGGGCCAGCGGGGATTCAGCGGGCTTGGGCCAGGGCTGCGGATCGCTATGGCCCCACACAGGGCCCGGCCAGGCCGGATCGCCCTTGCGGCGGCCCACCACATGAACATGCAGCTGCGGCACCATATTGCCGAGATTGCCCACATTCAGCTTCTCGACCCCCGGCAGCGTGCGGATAGCGCCCGACAGTTTCACGATTTCCGCCATCAGCTGCACCTGGTCGGCGGGCGACAGATCGCACATCTCGATCACCCCTGCCCGGCGCGGCACCAGCAATCCCCATTGATAGCGGGCGTCGTTGTAGAGAAACACGCGGCACAGCGGCCAGTCAGCCAGTTGGTGAGTCAGTCCGGCAATGACCGGATCCACTGTAAAGTCACTCATGCAAATCTCCCTGGATCAAATGCTGGAATGGCTTTGGTTTTCCCCAGCACCATGTCCGCCATCAATTGCGCGATGGCGGGCGCCAGCAGGATACCATTGCGGAACTGCCCGCCCGCCACAAAAAGATTGCCGGGCTTGAGCGGACCCAGCAGCGGCAGGCCGTCGGGACTTTTGGGCCGCAGCCCCGCCCAATGGTCGCTCAGGGTCCAGTGTTTCAACGACGGGATCAGGCTTTGCGCACTGGCGCGCAGCCGGTCACGCACGCCGGGCGTAAGCCGGGTGTCGAACCCCGCTTCCTCCATGGTGGCGCCGACCAGCAGCCGGTTTTGATCCTCGCGCGGCACCAGATAGACGCCGTTGCCCCAGATCACCGGGCCGGGCAGTCCGGCCCCCTCGGGCGGGGCCAGGGCGATCATCTCGCCCTTGACCGGGACGATGGGGACATCCGCAAGCAGGGCGCTCCAGGCGCCCGCCGCCACCACAAAGGCATCAGCGTCATAACGGCTGTAAGGCGTCAGCACACACAGGGCCGCCCCGCCCCGCTGCTCAATGCTCACCGCCGCCTCCTGCGGGACCAGGATGCCGCCCGCCTGCACAAAAGCGATGGTCAGGGCTTCGCCCAGGGCGCGATTGTCGACATGGGCCTCGTCCGCCGCCCACAGTCCGCCGACGATGTCATCCGCCAGCAGGGGGACCAGCGCCCGGACCCCGGCGGCGTCCGCTACCTGCCCACGGCGGCGCATGCTCTCCAGCGCAGAGGAATCCCGGGTCACCATCAGGGCCCCGGCACGGACAAAGCCGAGCCTTACCCCGCTGGCCTGCTCGAGCTCGGCGGTGAACGCCGGCCACAGGCTGTTCGACAGCAGGGCGAAGTCGCGCTCAGCAGGCGGAGCGTCTTCCAGTTCGGCGGTAACCGCCAGCATGCCGGCTGCCGCCCAGGTCGCCCCCTGCGCCGGCTGGCCCCGGTCCAGGATGGTGACAGTGGCTCCGGCCTGCAAAAGCCGCCAGCCGATGGCGAGGCCCGCCACCCCGGCGCCTATGATCACGACCTTCATGGCCGTCCCTTTGCGGCGCCCTGCCCCGCCACGATAAAGGCCATGACACCAATGACATAGGCCAGCAGGCTAAAGCGATCTGGGAAGAGGCAGGCGGCCAGAAAGCCCCCTGCCGTCAACCAGGTGACAACAGAAACATGGGCCCGGCCCAGGATGGTCAGGACCGTCAGGGCGAACATCACGAACATCGCCGCCAGCGCCCGCCCGGGCTCGGCCAAGGCGAAGCCGAAGGGCATCGCCAGCAGCCCCAGCGGCAGAACCGGGACCGCGGGTTCGCCTTGGCGGCGCGCCACAGCCTCGCCTGTGCCGGCGGCAAAGCAACCTGCCAGCAGCAGGACGCCGCCCGGCCAGGGATGATGCAGGCCCACAGCCACCGCCGCGCCCAGCAGCGCCCCGCACGCCCCGGCGCGCCAGCCCCAGACCGGGACCCGCGGCAGGCGGAGCCGGTCGAACAGCAGGTCGGGGTGGCCGATGGTCATAGGCTTCTATAGCCGCCTCTGACGGGGGATGTAACAGATGAGCGGCGCGACCATATTATGCGCCATGAACATGGAGATGCGGATCATGGAAAAGGCAATGTTCGGGGCGGGCTGCTTCTGGGGCGTGGAGGACTTCTTCCTGCAGGTGCCGGGCGTCAGCGACGCCGTCAGCGGCTATGCCGGCGGCACCACCGACGATCCCACCTACCGCCAGGTCTGCGGCGGCGACACCTATCACGCGGAAGTTGTGGAGGTGACGTTCGAACCGGCCCAGGTGGCCTATGGCACGCTGGTGGACCTGTTCTTCCGGATGCACAATCCCACCACCAAGGACCGTCAGGGGCCCGACCACGGCACCCAGTACCGGTCGGTGATCTTCACCCATGGCCCGGATCAGGCCCGCATCGCCGCCGAGAAGAAGGCGGCCGTGGACGCGTCCGGAAAGTGGAAGACGCCGGTGGTAACCCAGATCGAGCCCGCGCCCACTTTCTGGAAGGCCGAGGAAAGCCATCAGCGCTATTTCCAGAAGCATGGCGGGCATTGCCATGTCAGCTATGCGGAACTGGCTGCCGAGTAGTTACTTCCCGCTGGCCCCGCGAACGGCAAATGCCGCCGCCACGCGGGTGCCGTCCGAAAGGTGCAGTACCACCGGCACCTTGCCGCCGATTTTCATCAGCGAGGTCGGGCGGATGCACATCAGGTGATAGCCGCCGGGCGCGAAGCTGACCCTGCCGCCTGCGGCTACCTGTACTTGGTCCACCATTTCCATCTTGTTCAGACCGCCGCTGTTGCTGGACTTGTGGATCATGACGGTGCTGCAGCCGTCGGACTGCGCCCCCAGGATGGCGACATCGCTCTTGGTGGTGTTCTGACCTTCGAAATAGCCGCCCGCCGGCAGATTGCCCGGCAGGGCGCGGAACCAGGCCTCGGTGACATTGAAGGGCGCGGCCATGGCCGGCGATGTCAGCGTCAAGAGGATCACAAGACTAAGCCGCTTCACGTTCCGCCCTCTCCTCATTCAACCGCATGGTCACCAGCACCACGATCATGGCGGCAAAGCTGGTCAGCGTGCCGGGCAGCCAGATGATCAGCCCACCATAATGCTGATCGTTCAGCGCCGTCATGTCCATGACCCGGCCGCAGATTGTGTAGACCGGATAAATGTCGCGCGTCGTCAGGGACAGGATGGCGCCCAGCACCATCTGGGGCAATTCGATCACCAGGATCAGCAAGGCGCGCATCAGGTGCGACAGGCGCGCGGGCGGCTTGGCGCGGCTGTCCAGGATCAGGGCCCAGAACATCACGCCATTGATGGCCATGGTCCAGTTCATGAACTCATAGACATGGGCGTCCAGCATCACCCGGGTATGGATCTGCGGGATCAGCCAGAAATAAAGCAGCGCCACGAACAGGAACGGCGCCATCACCGGATGCTGGAGGAAAGACAGGGTCGCTTGCAGCGGCCGCGCTCTGGCCAGCGGCTTGAGAAAGTCCGGCATGCCGGCGAGCAGCACCGGGCCGCTCATGCCCAAAGCGATGAAGAAGGCGCCGAAATGATGCAGCACGAAATGCGCCGCCCGGTGCACGAAGAACATGTGCTGGGCGTAATAATCGATGCGGGTCTGGAGCACGATCCAGAAGCTGGCCACACCCAGGACAAAACAGAGGCTGCGCCACAGCGGCGGATGCTGGTCCTTCGGCAAAATGGCAAGCCCGCGCGCGAACCAGCCGAAGGTCAGGCCGGTCGCCAGATAGATCGGCCAGGAAAATTCCCACGGCATCCAGAACGGCAGGTCGGCGGGATAGAGGCGGCAGATCCACCAGAGCGCCGCGCCCAGCGCCAGCAGCGCGGCATACCAAACCCAGGCCCGCATCAGGACTTGTCCATCAGGCACGCAATGTCATCACGGCCCTCGCGCGAAAACCCCTCGTGCACCCCGGCCCGGTCGCCCGCCTCGCGGTTCTGGCTGAGCTTCCATTTGCCTTCCAGCCCGGTGACGGTCAGCTCAAAGCCGACAATCGCGCGCAGCAGCGCGTCGATATAGCTGGCGGGCGCATCGCCGACCTTCCACGGTTCTTCACGCGGCGCTTCATGCGCATCGCTGAGGGCGGTGACATGGGCGCGCAGCCAGTCCGCGTCCTGGGTCCAGCGGATGCTGCCGCGGGCATGCACGGTGAGATAATTCCAGGTGGGTACCGCCTTGCCGGTTTCCGCCTTGCTGGGATACCAGTTGGGGCTGACATAGGCGTGCGGACCCAGGAATATCGCCAGGGCCTCGCCATCGCCGCCCTTCCATACCGGATTGGCGCGCGCGACATGGCCGCGCAGCACGCTTTTCCCCAGCAGCATGGGAAGATGGTTGGCTTCCAGCCCCGGCGTTATCAGGGTGGCAAACGCTATTTCCCGCATCGCCTGCTGCAGCACATCGGCGCGGTCTTCGCGGAAATGTTCGGGCACATACATGGGCGCGATACTATGCACCTCGCGCCTTCCCGCCCAGCGTGATAAGGACGCGGCCATGCGGATTTTCATCCTGATTTTTGCAGTTCTTCTGGCCGGCTGTTCGCGCCCGGCGCCTTGGCACATGACCGACATTTCCGGCGGCATGCCCAGGCTGAAGTTCCACATGACCTCCGGCGGCAAACCTGTCTCGGCGGAGGATTTTCGCGGCAAGGTTGTGGCGCTCTATTTCGGCTTTACCCACTGCCCCGATGTCTGCCCCGCCACCCTGGCGAACCTGACCGACATGCTGGGCAAGGTGAATAGCCCCGATGTGCGCATCCTGTTTGTTACCGTCGATCCCGACCGCGACAGCGATGCGGTGATGGCCGATTATGCCAAGGCCTTCTCGCCGCAAATGGTGGGCCTGCGCGGTGGCCGCAACGAACTGGCGAACCTCGCCCGCACCTACCGGATCGCCTATGGCGTGAAAAAGGGTCCGCCCTATGAGGTGAACCATTCCAATGCGGTCTATTTCTTCGACCGCGAGGGCAAGACGCGGCTGGTCACGACCGACACCGGCAACACCAGTGCCGTGGCGCAGGACGTCAAACGTCTACTGGACTAGATGTGGAGCGCGGCCTTGTCGGCCGCCAGCACCGCTTCATGCATCATTTCCGACAGGGTCGGATGCGGGAAGATGGTGTGCGACAGCTCGGCGTCGGTGAGTTCGCCCGACTTGGCCACGACATAACCCTGGATCAGCTCGGTGACTTCGGCGCCAATCATGTGCGCGCCCAGAAGCTCGCCGGTGGCCTCGTCGAACACGGTCTTGATCAGGCCTTCGGGTTCGCCCAGCGCAATGGCCTTGCCGTTGCCGATGAAGGGGAACTTGCCCACCTTGATCTTGCGGCCGGACTCTTTCGCCTTGGCTTCGGTCATGCCGACGCTGGCAACCTGCGGCCAGCAATAGGTGCAGCCCGGCACGTTCGCGGTGTTGAGCGGATGCACGCCCTTCACGCCCGCGATCTTCTCGGCGACGATAACGCCTTCATGCATGGCCTTGTGCGCCAGCCAGGGGCCGCCGACCAGGTCGCCGATCGCCCAGACGCCGTCAACGCCGGTCTCGCCATATTTGCCGGCGACAATATGTGTCTTTTCGACTTTGATTCCGGCGGCTTCCAGGCCGATATTTTCGACATTGCCGACAATGCCCATCGCCAGGATCACGCGGTCGACCGTGACTTCCTCGGTCTTACCGGCCTTGTCCTTCAGGGTGCAGGTAACATTGTCGGCGCCCTTCTTCAGCGCCGTCACCGTGGTGCCGAGCTTGAGCTTCATGCCCTGCTTGGTGAAGGCCTTGGCGGCCAGCGCCGAAATCTCTTCATCTTCCACCGGCATCACCCGGTCCAGCACTTCGACCACGGTCACCTCGGCGCCCAGGGTGCGGTAGAAGCTGGCGAATTCGATGCCGATGGCGCCCGAACCGACAACCAGCAGCGACTTGGGCATGGAGGGCGGCACCATCGCTTCACGATAGGTCCAGACCAGCAGGCCATCCGGCTCCAAACCGGGCAGCGTGCGTGCGCGGGCACCTGTCGCCAGCACGATGTTCTTGGCGGTGTAGTCGGCCGCCTTGCCGTCCTTTGTGACGCTCAGCTTGCCCTTGCCGGCCAGCTTGGCCTCGCCCGCAATCACGGTGATCTTGTGCTTCTTCATCAGCCCGGCGACGCCGTTGGACAATTGCTGCGATACGGCGCGGCTCCGCTCGACGATCTTGGTGATGTCGAACTTGAAATTGTCGGCGCTGATACCGAATTCCTTCAGCCGGTGCAGCATGTGCCAGATTTCGCTGGAGCGCAGCAGCGCCTTGGTCGGGATGCAGCCCCAGTTCAGGCAGATGCCGCCCATGCGGTCGCGCTCGACCACCGCGGTCTTCAGGCCCAGCTGGGCGCAACGGATGGCGCAGACATAGCCTCCCGGGCCGCCGCCAACCACGATGACGTCGAAGCTGGTGTCACTCATAGCAGCATGGAGGCCGGTTCCTCGATGAAGGCCTTGAGGGTCTGGAGGAACTTGGCGCCGGTGCCGCCATCCACCACGCGGTGATCGGCCGACATGGTCACCGTCATCACCGTGGCGATCTCGATCTTGCCGTTCTTGACGATCGGGCGCTCTTCGCCCGCACCCACTGCGATGATGCAGCTTTGCGGCGGGTTGATGATCGAGGTGAAATTCTTGATGCCGTACATGCCGAGGTTCGAAACCGAGAAGCCGCCGCCTTCATACTGGTTGGGCTTGAGTTTCTTTTCCTTGGCCAGGCCGGCCAGCGTCTTGACCTCGTTGCTGATCTCTACCAAGCCCTTGGTCTGGGCCTTGAAGATGATCGGCGTGATCAGGCCGAAATCCAGCGCCACGGCGACGCCGACATCGGCGTCCTTGTGGCGCAGGATGGCGGTATCGGTCCAGGAGGCGTTGACGTCGGGATGCTTCATCAGCGCCATGGCCGACGCCTTCATGATGAAGTCGTTGACCGACAGCTTGTAGGCCGGGACCTTGTCCTTCCCCCTGGGCGCGGCGGCGTTCATCTTTTCGCGCACCGCCATCAGCGAATCCAGATTGCAATCCACCGTCAGGTAGTAATGCGGGATCAGCGTCTTGGCCGAGGTCAGGCGCTTGGCGATGGCCTTGCGCATGGAATCGTGCGGCGTCTCTTCATAGCTGCCGGCGGGATAGAGGAGCCGTGCATCGGGCAACGGCGCGATGCCGGACGGACCTGCGGCGGGCGCGGCGCCTGCGGCGGCGGGTTTGGCCGCGCCGGGTTTTGCATTCTCTACATCTGACTTGACGATACGTCCGCGCGGGCCGCTGCCGGACAGAGCGGACAGGTCGATGCCCTTGCTGGCGGCGATACGCTTGGCCAGCGGCGAGGCGAAGACGCGCGCGCCATCGGCTTTCGCGACAAGCGCGGTGGATTTGGGCGCGTCAGCTTTCGCGGCGTCAGCAGCAGGCACTTCGGCCTTCATCGCCGCCTTGATGTCTTTCATCGCGGCGGGGATGTCGACGGCGGCGCCGGCCTTTTCACCCTCGCCCAGCAGCACGGCGATGGGCGCATTGACCTTCACGCCTTCGCTGCCTTCGGCGACCAGGATCTTGCCGATGGTGCCTTCGTCCACGGCTTCGAATTCCATCGTCGCCTTGTCGGTTTCGATCTCGGCCAGGATGGTGCCGGACTTGACGGTGTCGCCTTCCTTCACCAGCCACTTGGCCAGCTTGCCCTCTTCCATGGTGGGCGACAGGGCGGGCATGAGAATGTTCGTCGCCACAGTCTATTCCTTGTAGCTGACGGCCTTGACCGCCGCGATCAGGTCATCGACCGTCGGCAGGGCAAGCTTTTCGAGATTGGCGGCATAGGGCATCGGCACATCCTTGCCCGCGACCTTGGTCGGCGGCGCGTCGAGATAATCGAACGCCTTCTCCACCACCTGGGCGCATATCTCCGAACCGATGGAGCAGACCGGCCAGGCCTGTTCCATGGTGACGATGCGGTTGGTCTTCTTCACGCTTGCGATCACCGTGTCGATGTCCAGCGGTCGCAGGGTGCGCAGGTCGATGACTTCGGCGTCGATGCCCTCTTCCGCCAGCTTGTCGGCGGCTTCCAGCGCCTGACCGACGGTGATCGAGTAGGCGACGATGGTGACGTCCTTGCCGGTGCGGCAGATTCGGGCCTTGCCGATCGGCAGGACGAAATCGTCCAGCTTGGGAACCGGGAAGCTCTTGCCGTAGAGAATTTCATTTTCCAGGAAAATGATCGGGCTGCCGTCGCGGATCGCGGCTTTCAACAGACCCTTGGCATCGGCGGCGGAATAAGGCGCGATGACCTTCAGGCCCGGCACCGAGGCATACCAGGCGGAATAGTCCTGGCTGTGCTGGGCGGCGACGCGCGCGGCGGCGCCATTGGGGCCGCGGAAGACGATGGGGCAGCTCATCTGGCCGCCTGACATGTAACGCGTCTTGGCGGCTGAGTTGATGATCTGGTCCATCGCCTGCATGGCGAAGTTCCAGGTCATGAATTCCACGATGGGCTTGAGGCCGTCAAAGGCCGCGCCAACCGCCAGACCGGTAAAGCCATGCTCGGTGATGGGCGTGTCGATCACGCGGCGATCGCCGAACTCGTCCAGCAACCCCTGCGAAATCTTGTAGGCGCCCTGATACTGGGCGACTTCCTCGCCCATAAGGAACACCAGTTCGTCGCGGCGCATTTCCTCGGCCATGGCGTCGCGCAGCGCGTCGCGCACGGTCTGGGTGACCATCTCGGTGCCTTCGGGGACTTCCGGATCGGAGGCCACTTCCACTTTCGGCGCTTCCGACTTTCCGGCGGGTGCTTCGGTCTTGGCTTCTTTCGGCGCGTCTTTCTTGGCCGCCTTCCTGGCGGGGGCCGCGCCGGCGGCTTCGCCATCAGCCAACAGGGTGGCGATGGGCGAATTGACCTTCACGCCTTCGGTGCCTTCGGCGACCAGGATCTCGCCGATGGTGCCTTCATCGACGGCTTCGAATTCCATCGTCGCCTTGTCGGTTTCGATCTCGGCCAGGATGGTGCCGGATTTCACCACATCGCCGGTCTTCACCAGCCATTTGGACAGCTTGCCCTCTTCCATGGTGGGCGACAGCGCGGGCATCAGGATTTCGGTGCTCATCAGGCGTAAATGTCCGTGTAGAGTTCTTCAAGGCCCGGCTCGGGGCTTTCGGTGGCGAATTCGGCCGAAGCAATGACGGTGGCTTTCACCTGGGCGTCCATCGCCTTCATGTCCGCTTCGGTCATGACGCCGCGTTCCAGCAGCTTCTTGCCGAAATTCTCGATCGGGTCGCGCTTCTCGCGCACCTCGGTCAGTTCTTCCTTGCTGCGATACTTGGCAGGGTCGGACATGGAATGGCCGCGATAGCGGTAGGTCTTCATCTCCAGGATGATCGGCCCCTTGCCGGCACGGCAGTGCGCCATCGCCTCTTCGCCCGCCTTCTGCACCGCTTCCACATCCATGCCGTCCACCTGGACGCCGGGAATGCCGAAGGAGGCGCCGCGCTTGGAGAAATCGGACACCGCCGAGGAACGCTCGACGCTGGTGCCCATGGCATACTGGTTGTTCTCGATCACATAGATGACCGGCAACTTCCACAGCTCGGCCATGTTGAAGCTTTCATAGACCTGGCCCTGGTTGGCGGCGCCGTCGCCGAAATAGGTCAGGCAGACGCTCTTGTTGCCGCGATACTTGTTGGCGAAGGCGAGACCCGTGCCGATCGGCACCTGCGCGCCGACAATGCCGTGGCCGCCATAGAATTTCTTTTCGCTCGAGAACATGTGCATCGAGCCGCCCTTGCCGCGCGACAGGCCGGTGGAGCGCCCGGTCAGTTCGGCCATCACCGCCTTGGGGTCGATGCCGGCAGCCAGCATGTGGCCATGGTCGCGGTAGGCGGTGATCTGCTGGTCGCCTTCCTTGGCGGCGCCCATCAGGCCGACCACCACGGCTTCCTGGCCGATATAGAGGTGGCAGAAGCCGCCTATCAGGCCCATGCCGTAAAGCTGTCCGGCGCGCTCCTCGAAGCGGCGGATCAACAGCATGTCCGCATAGAGTTTTTTGAGGGAGTCGGAGTTGCTTTTGGGGGCGTCGGGCATGGGCGGTTGGGGAGCCGTTTTTGATTTTTGAAAGCGAAGGAAACGGTTTGTTGCAAGCCCCGGCAGGCTTGGCAAGAGCGTTGTTATTTTATTGCGCTGCGAAAGCGAGCACTGTTCGCAGCCGCGCAATAGCCGCCATGCTGAAGGCCGGACCAAAGCAATTTTCGGATGGTTTAGTGACCGGTTCTTGAAACGGCGACCTGGTTCGGCGCGGCGGTCATCAGTTCGGTGCGGGCCAGTTCTTCGATCAGGTCAGGGTCGGCGCCGTTCTTTTCCATCAGGGCGATGCGGTGCTCCAGCCGGGCGCGGCTGTCCTGAAGCTGGGCCAGTTGCTGCTGCTGGATGCCCAGTTTGGCCTGGCTGTCTTCCAAGGCGAGTATGCCGCGATTGCCCCAGATGGCGTAGCTGCCGAAGTAGCTAACCACGGCAAGACTGATGGCGGGGACAATCAGAACGCTGAAAAAACGGGTGACGGAACGCTTGATTCGCATTCCCCCAACGAATCACACACTGATTCGCCCCGTCAAGAGGGATTTAGTTAAGGATTCAAGGAACTTAGGGCGCAGGGCGTTAAGGCTTGCTATAGGAGCGGCATGCGCGCGGTGGTGACGACCCTGTGGTTTCTGACGGCGTTCCTGACGGGAGCCGTCCTCTATGCCGCCAGCCGGCCTGGTCCCGGGTTGCCCGCGCGCTCAATGTGGCTGGAGGACAAGGGTCTGTTCGACCGCTGCCGTCAGGCCGGCGCCTGCGGCAGACCGGGCGCACCGAGCCATGGGCCACCCTTGCCTGCCGAAATGGACCGCGCCTGAACGAAGGGCACCGAACAATCAGGCGCGCAGTATCGAACGCCCGGCATAGATCGCGGTGTCGCCCAGCTGTTCCTCAATGCGAAGAAGCTGGTTGTACTTGGCCAGCCGGTCGGAACGGGCAAGGCTGCCGGTTTTGATCTGGCCGCAATTGGTCGCCACCGCCAGATCGGCGATGGTGGAATCCTCGGTTTCGCCCGAGCGGTGGCTCATCACCGCCTTGTAGGCGGCCTTGTGCGCCATCTCGACGGTATCGAGCGTCTCGGTCAGCGAACCGATCTGGTTGACCTTTATCAGGATGGCGTTGGCGGTCTGCTTGTCGATGCCCTGCTTCAGCCGTTTCACATTGGTGACGAAGAGATCGTCGCCCACCAGATTGACGGTCTTGCCCACCGCATCGGTCAGGCCTTTCCAGCCCGCCCAGTCATCCTCGGCCATGCCGTCTTCGATGGAGACGATGGGATAGCGCTTGCACAGGTCGGCATAGACCTTGACCATTTCGTCCGGCGTCAGGCTCTTGCCCTCGCCTTCCAGCTCATACTTGCCGTTCTTGAAGAATTCGGTCGAAGCCGGATCGAGGGCGAAGAAAATCTCTTCGCCGAGCTTGTAGCCGGCCTTTTCGACCGCCTTGGAAATATAGCTCAGCGCCTCGTCCGGGGATTTCAGATTGGGCGCGAAGCCACCCTCGTCGCCGACATTGGTGTTGTGCCCGGCATCGTGCAGCGACTTCTTGAGGGTGTGGAAGATTTCCGCGCCCATGCGCAGCGCCTCGCGGAAGCTGGACGCGCCCACCGGCATGATCATGAATTCCTGGAAGTCGATGGGATTGTCGGCATGCACCCCGCCATTGATGATGTTCATCATCGGCACGGGCAACACCTGCGCCTTGGCGCCGCCGACATAGCGATAGAGCGGCAGGTTGGCGGCGACTGCCGCCGCCTTGGCCACTGCCAGGCTGACGCCCAGGATGGCATTGGCGCCCAGCCGCGCCTTGTTGGGAGTGCCGTCGAGCGCGATCATGGCGCGGTCGATCTTGATCTGGTCTTCCGCGTCCAGCCCGCCCAGGGCGTCGAAGAGTTCGCCGTTCACCGCGGCCACGGCCTTTTCCACGCCCTTGCCGCCATAGCGCTTGCCGCCGTCGCGCAACTCCACCGCCTCATGCGCCCCGGTCGAGGCGCCCGAAGGCACCGCGGCGCGGCCGAAGCTGCCGTCTTCCAGCCGCACATCCACTTCCACGGTGGGGTTGCCCCGGGAGTCGAGGATTTCGCGGCCGGTGATGTCGAGGATGGCGGTCATGGGGGAACTCCCTTAGTCTGGCCGGGTTCTAAGCGAGAGCGGTGCGCCAAACAAGGCGGGCCATCCGCCGGGGGAAATGCCATGAGCCTTGCCGCACCCGCCACCATCCTGACCGGCTTCGTCACTTTGCTGGCGGTTCTGATCTCCATTGGATTGCAGATTTATGTCGGGATGGTACGCGGCCGCACCGGCATCAAGCCTCCTGCCATGAGCGGCGCGCCTGCGCTGGAAGCCGCGTTGCGCGCCGAAGGCAATACCCTGGAGCAATATGTGCTGTTCCTGCCGGCCCTGTGGCTGGCGGCGTTATATTTCCAGGGCTGGCTGCCGCCGATCCTGGGCCTGGTATGGTGCCTCGGGCGCATTCTCTATGCCACCGGCTACGTGTCGTCGCCGAACAAGCGCTATCCCGGCTACGTGCTCACCGTCACCTCGGCATTTGCGCTGATCGTGCTGGCCGCCATCGGCCTGTTCGGAGCCTGGACCGCCAGCGCCGTCTAACGCTTTACGATAGAGTCAATCTCGACCAGCTGCTCCAGCAGCGCGGGGAAATCCTTGAGCTTGACCATGTTGGGGCCATCCGAAGGCGCGTTGTCAGGGTCCTGATGCACTTCCATGAAGACGCAGGCGACCCCTGCCGCCACCGCGGCGCGCGCCAGGTATGGCACCATGGTGCGATCACCGCCTGATTTGTCGCCCTGTCCGCCCGGCTGCTGCACCGAATGGGTGGCGTCGAACACCACCGGCGCACCGAAGCCCGCCATGATGGGCAGTGCGCGCATGTCGGACACCAGCGTGTTGTAGCCGAAGGAAACGCCGCGCTCGGTCACCAGCACATTGGGATTGCCGGCGCCGGTGATCTTGGCGATCACATTCTTCATGTCCCAGGGCGACAGGAACTGGCCCTTCTTCACATTGACGCATTTGCCGGTATGGGCGGCGGCGACCAGAAGATCGGTCTGGCGCGACAGGAAGGCGGGGATTTGCAGCACGTCCACCGCCTGCGCCACCGCGGCGCACTGGTCGCGTTCATGCACATCGGTCAGCACCGGCAGGCCGAACTTGGACCGGATGTCGGCGAAGATCGGCAAAGCGTTTTCCAGACCCATGCCGCGCGCCGTGGACGCGCTGGTGCGGTTGGCCTTGTCGAAGCTGGTCTTGTAGATCAGCCCGACACCCAGCCTTGCGCAAGCTTCCTTCAGCGCACCTGCCATGTCGAAGGCATGGCTGCGGCTTTCCAGCTGGCAAGGGCCGGCGATGATGGTGAGCTTCTTGGCGTTGCCGATCTCGACATCGCCGAGCGTGACGGTGCTGTTGGGGTTCATGGCGCCCTTTTACGTGACACGGCAGCGCGGGGCAAACCCCTCCCCTGCGCGCGGGGCCAGCGAAGACCGGAGGGGTTAAGGAGCGCCGGTGGCGGCAGCGATGCTGAGCGGCGTGGACAAGGGGCCGAGCAGGCTCATGGCGTCCGCGAACAGGGTATTGTTCACCCGCACCACATCGCCCGGATAGATCGGGGTCGAACGGTCGGTCGGCATCTTAATTTCCGTGTTGCTGCCTTCGCGGCGGACATAGATCGAGCTTTCGATCGCGCTGGGCGTGAAGCCGCCGGCCAGGGCGATGGCATTCAGGGCATTCATGTGATTGACGTAGGGGTATTCGCCGGGCTTGGTGACGGCGCCGATAATGTAGAAGGGCCGGTAGGTCGAAACCTGCACCGAGACACGCGGCTGCCTGAGATAGCCGCGCGACAGCGAACTGCCGATGGCGGCTTCGAGCTGGGTCGAATTCAAGCCGGCGGCGCGCACCTGGCCGATCAGCGGCAGGCGCAGGAAACCGGTGCCGTCAATCGTATAGTCGCCGGAGAGATCGGCTTCCTCGAATACGGTGAGCTTGAGCTTGTCGCCCGCGCCCAGCACATAGTCCGAATTTTCGCGACGGACACCCGGATACTCGCCGGTCTGGTAATAATTATAGGCCGTGTCCTGAGGATGGGTCGGCTGCGCCGGGGCCATGCCCTGGCCGGGCTTGTAGCCATACCCCGTCGCAGCGGCGACCTGCGGCTGATAGCGGGGCTGCTGATACGCAGGCTGGGGTCGATAGGCGGGCTGCGCATAAGCGGCGGGAGCCGCGGGCGCGACATAGCCGCCGGCGGCCGGCATATAGCCGTCGGACGCGGGCGCCGCAGTGGCGGTCGGCATCGGCGCATAGGTGCTGACAGGCGCGGCGCCGTAACCGGGGGCCGGTTGCGGCGGGTAATAGCCACCGCCGACCGGCGCGGCATTGTAACTGTTGTTGGCGGCAGCGGCCGGGCCATAGGTGCCGCCGCCGACAGGCTCGGGCACAGCAACGCGGCCGTAATTCGAAATCCCGCTGGAATTGGAAATGCCGCCGGCGGCCGGCAGAGGCTGGATGCCATAGCCGTCCAGGTTTTCGGCGCGCGTCGGCGCGAAAACCGCCAGCACCAGGATGGCGGCGACCACCGCAATGCCGGCGGTGCGCACAAGGAATGGAGAGACGGACTGGACCATGGCCCAATCCTATAGGGGCGCGTCTTACTTATTTCCTACAGGCTTTAAGGTTGCAGTTAAGGAACCATTAAGTTCTATAACCCGGGTATGACCCAGCCCAAATTGTTCGCGGTTTACCTGGGCGGACGCGCCCCCAAGGCCAATACCGAATTGCACGACGTGGTGTTCGTCACCGGCACGCGGATCGAGGAAACCTATGTCCAATTGCTGGACAAATGGTTCGGCGATCCCGAAAGCCTGCATATCGATTCCTGGCTGGAGCTGGATGTGGTGGATGGCTGGCGGATCACGCTGGCCGAAACCCCGAATGCGTCAGCGCAGAAATTGTTCTTCGTCAATCTGGGCGCCTATGACGAGAGCTTCACGGAACTGCATGCGATCGGTTTCTATGTCGCCGCCGACGCGCCGGAGGCGAAGAAGCGCGCCCTTGCCGCGCATTTTTCGCAAGGCGTCCAGCAGAAACACAAGGATGATCTGCACACCATTGATGACTGCATCGCCCTGGACGTGGTGGGCGGTTTGCGCGTGACGCTGACCAGAACGGGCGAGGTGTCACAGGCCAAGCCGAACAACGGCTACCATGTTCTTCCCAAAGACGTGATCGCGGCGTATCTGGCGCGCGCCTAGCCGGCGACGCCGGTGGCGGTCAGGACCGCGCCGGCGCTGAAGGCCGCGATGCTGAGCACGCTGGCCATGATCGCGAACAGCCGAACCTTCTTCGACAGCGGCGGTATCGCACCGGCGCCATGCTCGGTGGTGATCATCTGGGTGATATAGGCCAGGAGGCAGGTGATCACCGCCAGGATCAGGCCGGCCAGGAAGAACAGCAGCGGCCAGAACAGGATATGGGCCATGGCCGAACCGTTATGCTGGTCGTTGGCCCAGACCTGGCCGACAAAGGTCAGCAGCGCGATCACCGCCGCGCCGTTGATCAGGATCAGCGTCCTGATGGCCAGGATGGCGAACTCCACCGCGGCCTCGAACATGTGCTGCGGGAAGTCGTCCGGCGGCTGCGCCATCAGACCAGACGGCTCTTTTGCACCGCCGCGGCGATGAAGCTGGTGAACAGCGGATGCGGCTCCAGGGGGCGCGATTTCAGTTCGGGATGGAACTGCACGCCGATGAACCAGGGATGGTCGGGGATTTCCATGATCTCCGGCAGCCGCCCGTCCGGCGACCAGCCCGACACCATCATGCCGTGCTTGGCCAGGTCCTTGGCGTAGTTGGTATTCACTTCGTAGCGGTGACGATGACGCTCGCTGATCTCGGTGGTGCCATAGACTTCCGCCACACGGGAACCGGGGGTCAGCGTCGTGGGATAGGCGCCCAGACGCATGGTGCCACCCATGTCGCCGTCGGCGGCGCGGCTCTCCACCTGGTTGCCCTTGACCCATTCTGGCATCAGCCCGATCACCGGATGCCTGGGCTGGCCGATCTCGGTGGTGCCGGCGCCTTCCAGCCCCGCCAGGTCACGCGCCGCCTCGATCACCGCCATGTGCAATCCGTAGCAGATGCCGAAGAACGGCACCTTGCGCTCGCGGGCAAAGCGCACCGCGCCGATCTTGCCTTCGGTGCCGCGCTCGCCGAAGCCGCCCGGCACCAGTATGCCGTCGACATTCTCCAGGAAGCTGGCGGCGTCGTCGCGCTCGAACACTTCGCTGTCGATCCAGTCCAGATGCACCTTCACATTGTTGGCCAGCCCGCCATGGGTCAGGGCCTCGGACAGGGACTTGTAGCTGTCCTTGACCTGCATGTACTTGCCGACCACGGCGATGCGCACTTCACCTTCCGGATTCTTCACCCGGTCCACCACCTCGGCCCAGCGCGACAGGTCCGGCTCGGGCGCATTCTCGATGCCGAACACTTTCAGCAACTGCGTGTCCAGGCCGACATCGTGATAGGCCAGCGGCACGCGATAGATGGTGTCCAGGTCCATCGCCGGAATGACGCGCTCAGCCGCCAGGTTGCAGAAGAGGCCGATCTTTCTGCGGTCGTCATCGGGAATGGGATGGGAGGCGCGGCACAGCAGGATGTCGGGCTGGATGCCGATGGCGCGCAGTTCCTTGACGCTGTGCTGGGTGGGCTTGGTCTTGAGTTCGCCCGCCGCTTCGATGAACGGCACCAGCGTGAGATGGATATAGGCGGTCTGGCCGCGCCCCAGGTCATTATGCAACTGGCGGATGGCTTCGAAGAAGGGCAACCCCTCGATGTCGCCGACCGTGCCGCCGATTTCCACCAGCAGGAAATCCAGCCCGTCGGTATCGGCCAGCACGAATTCCTTGATCATGTCGGTGACGTGCGGGATCACCTGCACGGTGCGGCCGAGATAGCCGCCCTTGCGCTCCTTCTCGATCACCTGGGAATAGATGCGCCCCGATGTGACATTGTCGGACTTGCGGGCCGAGACGCCGGTGAAGCGCTCGTAATGGCCCAGGTCGAGATCGGTTTCCGCCCCGTCATCGGTGACATAGACCTCGCCATGCTGGAACGGGCTCATGGTGCCCGGATCGACATTGAGATACGGGTCCAGCTTGCGCAGACGCACTTTGTAGCCGCGCGCCTGAAGCAGCGCGCCGAGCGCAGCGGACGCAAGACCTTTTCCGAGGGAAGAGACCACGCCGCCGGTAATAAAGATCAACCGGGCCATGGGAGGTCACCATCATCAAACAGGCGCGCGCACGCAAGCGCAAAATCGGAAAAAATTTCCGACGCTAACAGCTATGCGCACCTTGCAGGTTGCAATAGCCGACTCGTTGCCGGGCCGCTGGCCCAAACTCGCGGCGTTTGCCTGCTTTCGCAGGTCCACCGGACCTGCTCACGCTTCGCGCCGCAGGCTCACTACTGAGGCTTGGGGACCGACGGGCCGGTCGGCAGCGGCGCGGCAGGAGCCGCGGGCCTGGCCGGGGCGGAGGTCGCCGGCGCCGAATCGAGAATGGAGCGGGTGTCGCGGCCATGCAGCGCCAGCAGGTTCAGCCCGATGCAGGTCAGGAAGAACAGGCCGGCCAGAACCGCCGTTGTGCGGGTCAGGGTATCGGCTGCGCCGCGCGGGCTGAAAAGGCCGCCCATGCTGCCGCCGCCACCGCCGCCGCCCATGCCCAGGCCGCCACCTTCGGACCGCTGCAGCAGCACGAAAATGATCAGCGCGATGGCAATAAACAGTTCGGCGACAAGCAAAAGGTTCTGCATGGGGGATTCCTGAGCATTTCCGATGGTCGCTCCGGCTTCGCCGACGCTCCGCGGGGGTCTTTAGAACATTGGCCCTGAAATGGGAAGTCAGCCCCGAAAATCCAGCCAAACCCTTCCGAAGTGGGGGATTTTCCGCCTAGCTGGCGAGCGCTTCCGCGTGATGGCGCGCGCGGATAATGGTCACTGTGGCGTCGATTTCCGACATCTGGTCGGCCGCGTTTTTTTCCGGATGGAAAACCTGGTGCAGGCTCAGCGCCCCATGGCCCAGCAGGTGCATCGAGGCATTGCGGTCCAGGGCCAGGCTCAGCCCTTCCGCCGCCGCCAGCACCGACCGGCACCATTCCACCGCCGGCTGGAACTCCGTGTCACGGCTGCGCCCTTCGATGGACCTGGTCAGGGCCTGCAGCTTGGCCAGGTCGGGCGGGATCTGCCCCGCCGTGATGGGCTGCTCCTGTATCAGGCGCCACAGGATGCAGACCTGGAAGGAATCGCGGCGCAGTTTCTCGCTGGTCAGCTTTTCGCGCGCCGTCTTCAATTCGCTGTCCAGCTTGCGGGCGATGGCATCGCTCGACAGCTTGTCCTTGGCCTTCATCTTCAGCGAGTTTGGCGGATCGAACAGTTCGGCGCCGGCGCCGCGGCTGAAATCCTTGCGGCGGTCGGGGCCGACATAATCGGTGGTGATGACGAAGCTCTTGCGGCGCTCGATGTGCGACTCGATGCGGGCGCCCAGCTGCGCCGTGGAAAAGGGCCGCAGGATCAGATCGTCGGCGCCGCTGGAGACCACCCGGTTGATCAGCGCCGTGCTCTTTTCCCAGGCGGTGACGATGATGACGATGAAGGGGTTATAACTCGCCCCGCCCTGGCGCATCCGCTGGATGGTGTCGCACAATTCCTCGCCCGCGCCTTGCGCTTCCACCAAGGTGATATCGGGCGGATTTTTCTGCACCGACTCGACAAAGGCTTCCAGTGTCGAAACGGTTTCGGTGCGACGGAACCCCAGTGCATACAGGGCCGCGCGCGTCGCGGTGCGGTTCGAAGGCACCGGATCGTAAATAAGGACATCCACACTGTCGAAAGACAGTCTGCTCATTCACCCACCGCACACATTATCTTTTGTTAAACGCAGGATGCGGCAGGCGCGTTAAAAAAGGGTCGAACGAAGTGGTTAAGAAGCACTAATCGCTGTGATAATGCTGAGAAAATCGATGGCTTTGAGGCTGGCGCCGCCCACCAATGCGCCACCTACTTCCGGCAGGTTAAGGATTTCGCCGGCATTGTCTGGTTTCACCGAGCCGCCATAGAGGATCGGCATTCCCCGCGCGCCCTCGCCCAGCCGCCGCACCAGGCTGCTGCGGATATGGTCATGCATCGCGGTGATGTCGGCGGCGGTGGGTATCTTGCCGGTGCCGATCGCCCATACCGGCTCATAGGCGATGACCGTGTTGGCGGCGCTCGCCCCGCCGGGCACGCTGCCCTCCAGCTGCCGGCCGCAGATATCGTTGGCGTCGCCGGCATGACGCTGCGCCTCGGTTTCGCCGATGCAGATGATCGCCTTCAGGCCCGCGCGCCAGGCTGCTTGCGCCTTGGCGGCGACGTCGCCATCGCTTTCGCCGTGATGCTGGCGGCGCTCGGAATGGCCGACGATCACAAAGGAGGCGCCCGCATCCTTCAGCATCTCGGCGGAAATGTCGCCGGTATGGGCGCCGGAGGCCTTGGGATGACAATCCTGCCCCCCCAGCGCGAAGGCGCCAGCGGCCGCGGCTGCGGCCTGGGCGATCAAGCTGGCCGGCGGGCAGACCAGCACGTCACAGCCCAGCCTGGGCCCCAGAACGGCGAGGCCCTCTTTCAGGCTGGCCAGTTCCGCCAGGCTGGCCGTCAGGCCGTTCATCTTCCAGTTTCCCGCCACTAGCGGACGCATGACATCCCCCCAAGGATGAGTGAAGGATAAGTGCTTGTAATTCCCCGACTTCGACGGCAAAAGCGGGATGGAACACGGCTTGCCGCCAGCCAGCCCCCTCCCTATCATCCGCCGCCCGCGGACGCCACAGAACTGGCGCCACAGAGCTAAGCAACGGAACTGCCGCAATGATTCAATGGATGCATGGCCTCTCCAAGTCCTGGGCCGCCACCCTGCTGATGGGCGTCTTGGGCATGAGCTTCGTGGTCTGGGGCATCGCCGACGTTTTTACCGGCGGCTCGTCCAATGCGGTGGCCACCATCGGCCGCACCGAAATCAACCAGTTCGAATTCCAGCGCGTCTATCGCAACTTCGTGCGCAACCAGGGCCAGCAGATGGGCACCGAGGTCACGCCGGAAATGGCCCAGAAAATGGGCCTGCCCCAGGTGGCGCTGCAGCAGCTTGTCAGCCGCACCGCCCTCAACAATGAAGCGACGCGGCTGGGCCTGGTCACGTCGGACGCCGCGGTGGCGCAGAATGTGCGCTCCATGGCGCCGTTCCGCGGGGTGACGGGCCAGTTCGACCGTCCCACCTTCATGCAGGCGATCCAGGGCGCGGGCTATACCGAAAGCCAGTTCATGGAGGAAGTCCGCCAGGACATGACGCGGGACCAGCTCACCCAGGCGGTGGAATCCAATTTCGTCATTCCGCCCACCTATGCCCAGGCGCTGTTCCTCTACATCAATGAAAAGCGCGCCGCCGACTATGTGATCGTCTCTCCGGAAGCGGTGGGCCCGGTACCTGCGCCCAGCGAGGCGCAACTGGCGGCCTATGTGAAGGCCAACACGGCGCGCTTCTCCACCCCGGAATACCGCTCGGTGGATTTCGCCGCGATCACGCCCGAGGACGTGACAAGCGGCATCACGGTCAGCGAGCAGTTGATCAAGGAAGACTATGAATCGCGCAAGAGCACCTATGTGATTGCCGAAAAGCGCGACGTGCAGCAGATCGAGTTCAAGACCCAGGCCGAAGCAGCTGGCGCCCGCGCCAAGATCGTCGCCGGAACCACCTTCGACGCCCTGGCGGCATCGCGCGGGCTCAAGCCCGAACAGGTGTCGCTGGGCACCCTGACGGCGAGCGACCTGCCCGATCCCGACCGCGCCAAGGCGATTTTCGCATTGCCGCTCAACGAAGTCAGCCAGCCGGTCCGCACCGCCTTTGGCGGCTGGGTGCTGGCGCGCGTCACCAAGATCGTGCCCGGCGTGACCCGCACCCTGGACGATGTGCGCGAGGAAATCCGCAAGAACCTGCTGACCCAGCTGGTGGGCAACAAGATGGTGGATGCGGTCAACGCCTTTACCGACGCCCGCGGCAATGGCGATGATCTGGCGGCGGCCGCAAAGAAGGCCGGCATGCGCATCGGACGCGCGGCGGCGGTGGATTCCAGCGGCAACACACCCGAAGGCAGCAAGAGCGAAGCGCCCGCCGATCCCGAATTCCTGGCCGCCGTGTTCAGCGCCGAAGTCGGCGAGGATGGCGACCCCTTCCCCACCAAGGCCGGCAGCTATTACGCCATACGGGTGGGCGGCGTGACGCCGCCCAAGCTCAAGCCGATGGATGTGGTGCGGGCCGATGCCCTGAGCAGCTGGACTCAGGAACAGAGGAGCAAGCTGGTCGCCGCCAAGGCGCAGGCGCTGACCGCCAGGGCGATCAAGGAAAAGTCGCTGGACGGTGTGGCCCGCGAGCTGAAAATCTCGGTGCAGAAGAGCCCGGCGCTGAGCCGCAACACCAACGACACCATGTTCTCCGCCCCCATCGTCGCCAGGCTGTTCAGCGCCGCGCCGGGCGCGGTCATTTCGGGGCCGCAGGGCCTGGCTGGCAATTACATCATCGCCCGGGTGACCGGCATCGCCCATCCGCCGCTCAATCCCAATGATCCCAACTTCGCGGGCGGAATGCAGCGCCTGTCGGCCACGGTGGCGGGCGACCTGTCGGTGGCGCTGGCCAATGCCGCGCGCGCGCGCCAGGGCGTCAAGGTCAACCAGAAGCTTGTGGATTCGGCAACGGGCGGGGGCTCGTGATCGAACCGGCCTTCGAGGCTTTCGCGCCGCATTACAACCAGGGCCGCGCGCAGCTTCTCTACACCCGCCTCGTCGCCGACATGGAGACGCCGGTTTCGGCGTTTCTCAAGCTTGGCGAAGGCAAGGACAATGCCTTCCTGCTGGAAAGCGTGCAGGGCGGCGAGACGCGCGGGCGCTACTCCATCATCGGGCTGAAGCCCGACCTTATCTGGCGCTGCCAGGGCGGCAAAGCCGAGATCAACCGCACGGCCGCGGCCGACGCCACAAGCTTCACGCCGGAAAGCGCCAGGCCGCTGGAAAGCCTGCGCGCCCTGACAAAGGAAATCCGCCTGACCGTTCCCGCCGGCCTGCCGCCGATGGCGACCGGACTGTTCGGCTATCTGGGCTATGACATGGCGCGGCAGGTCGAGGACCTGCCCAATCCACCGCCAGATACGCTGGGCCTGCCGGATGCCATCCTGCTGCGCCCCACCATCACCGCCATCTTCGACAGCGTGAAGGATGAGATCATTCTGATCACGCCGGTCTGGCCCGACAAGGCGGTGGACGCGAAAGCTGCTTACGCGCGCGGTGTTGCGCGGCTGGATGAATCGGTGGCCGACCTGGAAGGCCCCGAGCCGCCCAGCGCCGAAGTCCCCGCCAACCTGCCGACCGGCGTGGCCGTAGAATCCAACATGACGAAAGCCGAATATTTCGACGTGGTGGCGCGCGCCAAGGAATATATAGCCGCCGGCGATGTCTTTCAGGTGGTGCCCAGCCAGCGCTTCCGCCGTCCCTTCGCGTTGCCGCCTTTTTCGCTATACCGCGCGCTGCGGCGGCTGAACCCGTCGCCGTATCTGTATTACCTGGCGATGCCGGGTTTCCAGATCGTCGGCTCCAGCCCGGAAGTGCTGGTGCGGCTGCGCGACAACAAGGTCACCATCCGCCCCATCGCCGGCACCCGCTGGCGCGGCAAGACGCCGGAAGAAGACAAGGCGCTGGCCGAAGACCTGATGGCCGATCCCAAGGAACGGGCCGAGCATCTGATGCTGGTGGACCTGGGCCGCAACGATGTCGGCCGGGTGTCGAAAACGGGCGCGGTGAAGGTCACCGACAGTTTCTTCATCGAGCGCTACAGCCATGTGATGCACCTGGTCTCGAATGTCGAAGGCGAAATCCGCGACGGGCTGGATGCGGTGGACGCGCTGGCGGCGGGCCTTCCTGCCGGCACCCTCACGGGCGCGCCCAAGATTCGCGCCATGGAAATCATCGACGAGTTCGAAAAGGAAAAGCGCGGCGCCGCCTATGCCGGCGCGGTGGGCTATTTCGCCGCCGACGGCTCGATGGACACCTGCATCGTGCTGCGCACCGCATTGGTGAAGGACGGCACCATGTATGTGCAGGCCGGTGGCGGCGTGGTCGCCGACAGCGTGGCCGAGGCCGAGTATCAGGAGACGATCAACAAGTCCAAAGCCCTGCTAGCCGCCGCCGAGGAAGCCGTGCGCTTCGCCAGCGCCGCGAAAAAGGGCCAGTAGCTAACGCGCCGCGACCGTCAGCGCGCGCGACGCCTTGAGCCGCATCGCCTCGTCCAGCGGCACCAGGGTGATGCCGTGATCCTTCGCCAGCCAGGCCTTGAGCAGTCTCAGGGTCACGTCATGGGGATGGCCGATGGCGATGGCGGCGCCGGTGCGTTTGGCTTCGCGCTCCAGCGCGTCCAGTTGCGCCGCGACGGAGGCCGCATCCTGATCATCGTCCAGGAAAATGTCGCGCCCGGCCGTCATAACGCCCATGTCGGCAGCCACCCGTTCGGCCCGGCTGGCGGGACCGGTGCGGGAATCGAAAAAGAACAGGCCGCGCGCCTTCAACCCGGCCATCACCGGCGTCAGGGAGGCGCTATCTGCGGTGAAGCGGCTGCCTTCATGATTGTTGATCCCGGCAATGCCCGGCACCCGTGCCAGATTCCAGTCCAGGCGGCGGGTGACCTCGGCCGCCGTCATGTCGGGGCGCAGCGCCATGGGTCCCGGATCGCTGGCGCCCAGCGCCTGCATCGGCACATGCGCCAGGATCAGGTGCCCGCGTTTGGCCGCCGCTTCGGCCAGAAAGGGCGTGGTGTCGGCGTAAGGCAGGAAGGACAGCGCCACCTCCTTGGGCAGCAGCATGGCGCGGTCGGTGCCGGCGATGTCGGCGCCCAGATCGTCGATGCAGATGGCGATCACGGGGCGCCGGACCGGAAGGCCCCGCAAGGTCGGCGGCGGGCCGGTGCGCGCCAGGCGCACCGCATCCGTCAGCCAATCGGGAAAGCCGGCATCCGCGACGGGATACAGAATCTGCGGCGCATAGCGGCTTTCGGCAAAACCGGTGAGCGCGAAACGGGCGACATTCACCCCCTGCTCCGGCCTCGCCTGCGCCGCCATGCCGGGCAGCGCCGCGTCCAGGAATTTGGGCAGCCCCGCCAGCGCCGCGCCGCCGCCTGCCGCCAGGCCGCCGGCCAGCAGCGCCACGAAGGCAGCATCGCACGCCCGCCGAATCAAAGTTCCCCGGTCCATGCCGCACTACCGCAAGACAATGTGACACTGTCAATTGCTCCGCATCCGGACCATTTGCGCTATCCTCACCCCATGCCTTCCTTCGTTTACATCCTGGCGGCACAAAGAGCGGACGGCCGCACCCTCACCTATGTCGGCTGGACCCTGGACCTGGAGCGGCGCCTGGCCGAGCACAATGGCGCGCCGCCCGCCAAAAGGAGTCGAGGCGCCAAGACCACGCGCGGCCGGGCCTGGGCGCTGGTCTATGCCGAGAAGCACCGCACCCGCAAAGGCGCCATGCGGCGCGAATATGTACTGAAGAACGACAGGAAATTCCGCGCCGCCCTGCGGTACAGATAGCCGGCGATGTCCGCCATGCGCCAGAAGCGGTCATTCCCCAATGTCATACTTCCTTCCCGCGCCGCAGCAATTCGTTTCATCCATGCGCCTGTTGCCGGCTTCCGCGGGTCGCCGACATCGCCGTTGGCAGGCATCGTCAGGGCACGGTGAAGGGCGCGAAGAAGCTGCCCGCGACACCGGCGTACGTCGTTTGACTTATTCTGGCTATCCCGCCCGAGCGGTAAGCCTCGATCGCCAAGCTAGGCGTCATCCGGGAAGCAGGGCTGGCATCGGCTATCCGAAAATGGAGAGATAAATGACATACGCGCGTTTTGCGGCCTTGGCCTTGGCGACTGCCATGGCGGTGGCGGCACCGGCTTTCGCCCAGATGCCCAGCACCCCTGGCAACGTCAAAATAGCCAGCGGCATGCTGACCAATTCCGATGGCTTGACGCTATACACGTTCGACAAAGACATCGCGCCCGGCAAATCCGCCTGCAATGGCCAGTGCCTTGTGAACTGGCCGGCTGTAACCGCCGGCGCTGACGCCATGACGATGGGGGACTGGTCCGTCGTCACACGCGATGAAGGTGCCAAGCAATGGGCATACAAGGGCAAGCCGCTCTACACCTTTATCCAGGACAAGAAGTCCGGCGACATCACGGGTGAGGGAAAAGGCGGCGTCTGGCACATTGCCAAGCCCTGAGCTGGGTGAGCGAGTGCCGGCTACATGGTTCTTGTTGCCGTCTTGCACGGCCTTGTCTCCGGCCAGGTCTCAGATCTGAATTCATCCGGAGCATGCCTGCTGTCCGGCGCCATATAAGTCTTGGCCGTGCTGGGACTTGGTTGGCTTAGCGCACAATGGCCATTCAAATTCTGGATAAACGTTTCTGCTGGGGATGAACTAGGGGTGAAAATGTGATGGCGAAATCACACAGCATTGTTCTGGCCGGGTTGGCCAGTCTCGCCGCAACCGCAGCCTTCGCTGCGAGCCCTAACGGAAGTACAAGCGCGCTCGACAAGTCGAGCCAGGCTCTTGGGGTGGCCAATGTCACGTCTCTGCAGGTCTCCGCAACGGGTAAGGCGGGATCTCTGGGGCAAAGCTTCACGCCGACTTCGGCCTGGCCGCTGCTGAAAGTCATCAGCTATTCGCGGACAATCGACTACCCAAGCCAGTCGTCCAGAGAAGAAATGACCCGCACGCACGAAGATCCGCCCGCCAAGGGCGGCGGCGCACCCTTCGCCGGTGAGCAGAAGCTGGTGAATCTCGTGAGTGGCAAGTATGCCTGGAACCAGCCTGGAGCCCAGCCACAACCGGCACTTGCCGCGGCCGAGGAACGCCAGCTGCAGATTGGGCTCACGCCGCATGGCTTCATCAAAGCTGCGCTGGCCAACGCCGCCACTGAGAAAAAAGTGAAGGGTGGCACCGAGGTTTCCTATTCGGTGAACGGCAAGTTCAAAGTGTCCGGCCTAATCGATTCTCAGGGTCTGGTTGTCAGAACCAAAACATGGATTCCCAATCCGGTATTGGGCGACATGGTGATCGAGAGCGATTACTCCGATTACAAGGACTTCAGCGGCGTCAAATTTCCCGCACACATCGTCCAGAAACAGGGCGGCTTCCCGGTGCTCGATCTGGCGGTGAGTTCCGTCCAGGTGAACGTCGCCAATGCCGCGCTTGCCGCGCCGGAAGCCGTGCGCGCCGCCACCGCGCCTGCCGTGCGCGTCGAATCGCAGAAGCTGGCGGACGGTGTCTGGTTCATCGGCGGTGGGTCACACAACAGCGTGCTGCTCGAATACAAGGATTACCTGGCCGTCGTCGAAGCGCCCAACAATGAGGAACGGTCGCTGGCGGTGATCGCGGAAGCGAAAAAACTGGTGCCGGGAAAACCCATCAAGTACCTCATCAATACGCATCACCATTTCGACCACTCAGGCGGCGTCCGGACATATGTCGCCGAGGGGGCGGTAATTATTACGGGCGCCGGCAACAAAGCCTACTACGAGCAGGCATGGAGGGCGCCGCGCACGCTCGCTCCGGACACGCTGGCGCAAAACCCGAAGAAGGCCTCCTTCATTGAAGTCAAAGGCGAGTATGTGTTGACCGATGGGACACGCAGCCTCGAATTGCACCGCACTGAGGGAGACACACACAACGCCAGCATTCTCTTCGGGTACCTGCCGAAGGAAAAGATGCTCACCGAAGCCGACGATTTCACCCCGGGGGTTCCAAACGGACCCGCGCTGGTGCCGGTGGCTCTGGGTTTGGGCAACACCCTCTACGACAACATCACGCGGCTGAAGCTGGATATCGCGACCATCGCGCCGCTGCACGGACGCGTGGTGCCCTACACGGACTTCACCAAAGCGCTGGGCAAGCAGTAACGCAAATTTTGCGCTGAGGGCGCCGCCCCGGTCACATTCAATCTCGCAATCTCGGCTCTGATCAAACGGTATCGTCGGCAATCGTGTGTCTGCTTTGGGTCAAAAGCGGACGTTAGCCTCAGGCTCTCACTCGGCCGCGATCTGGTTGCGCTTGTCGAACTGGGACCACACGCCTTCGCTGCCGTCCCACGAGCCCTTGGACGCTCCCTTGGAATATTCGGTAGCGCGCTGCTCGAAGAAGTTGGCGTGTTCAACGCCGTTGAGGATTTCCACCAGCCAGGGCAGCGGATGCTCCTTGAGCTGACGATAGCCGCTCTGGGTGACTTCGAAATTGCCGAACACCGGCTCCAGCTTGAGCTGGGTCAGGCGCCAGTCGGCGATGTAGCGGACATAGGATTTGATTTCCTTGGCGGTCATGCCCTGGACTTCTCCCAGGCTGAAGGCCAGGTCCACGAAACCTTCTTCCAATCCGACCATGGTATGGGCGACTTCGCGGATATCATCGCGCACCGCCTTGGTGACGCAGCCGGTTTCATCGGCCCAGGCGTGATAGAGCTTGGTGATGCCTTCGCAGTGCAGGCTTTCGTCGCGCACCGACCAGCTGACGATCTGTCCCATGCCGTTCATCTTGTTGAAGCGGGGGAAGTTCATCAGCATGGCGAAGCTGGCGAACAGCGACATGCCTTCGGTGAAGGCGCCGAACATGGCGAGCGTCCGGGCCACGTCGGCGCAGGTGCCGACGCCGAAGGTATGCATATAGTCTGACTTGGCCTTCATCTCGGAATAGTCGCGGAAGGCCTCGAATTCGGTCTGGGGCATGCCCAGGGTCTTGAGCAGCAGCGCATAGGCGTCGATATGCACCGTCTCCATGTTGGTGAAGGCGGCCATCATCATCTGCACTTCCAGCGGCTGGAAGATGGGGATGTAGCGCTTGAGGTAATTGTCGCCCACTTCCACGTCGCTCTGGGTGAAGAAGCGGAAGATCTGTGTCAGGAGCCCTTTTTCCGCGTCCGACAGATGCCCGGACTGCCAGTCGCGGATATCCGAACCCAGCGGCACTTCCTCGCCCATCCAGTGGGTCTGCTGCTGGCGCTTCCAGCATTCATAGGCCCAGGGATAGCGGGTGATGTCATAGGTACCTGTGGCGTTCAAAAGCCCGACCGTGCCTTTTCCGATCAGCGTGCGCGGATCGACGGCCCCTAACCCCTTTACTGACATGCCAGGCATTCCTCGTAATCGGTGCGGGGGGCGGTCGAAACGCCCTTCTCTTTTTTCTCAAGCTGGCCGGCAAAGCCGGCGCGGCTGATGGACTTGGAGCGGCAGTAATACAGGCTCTTGATGCCCCGCTCCCACGCCGTCCAGTGCAGCATGTGCAGGTCCCACTTGTCGATGTCGGCGGGCAGGAACAGGTTCAGCGACTGGCTCTGGCAGATATAGGGGGTGCGGTCGGCCGCCAGCTCGATGATCCAACGCTGGTCGATCTCGAAGGCGGTGCGGTAGACCGCCTTTTCCTCGTCGGTCAGGCAATCCAGATGCTGGACCGAGCCTTCCTGTTCGACGATGGACTGCCAGGTGACGTCGGTGTTCAGCCCCTTGGCTTCCAGCAGATCCTGGAGATAGGGGTTGCGGACCGAGAAGGCGCCCGACAGGGTCTTGTGGGTGTAAACATTGGCCGGGATCGGCTCGACGCAGGCGCTGGTGCCGCCGCAGATGATCGAGATGCTGGCGGTGGGGGCGATGGCGATCTTGTGGCTGAAGCGGGCCTTCATGCCCCGTTCGCGGGCATCCTCGCAGGCGCCGCGCTCCTCGGCCAGATGATAAGACGCAGCATCAGCTTCCCGGCGTATCTTCTTGAAGATGCGCAGATTCCACGACTTGGCCATGGCGCTTTCCAGCGGGATGTTCTTGGCCTGCAGGAAGGAATGAAAGCCCATCACGCCCAGACCAACCGAGCGTTCGCGCAAGGCCGAATACTTGGCGCGGTGCATGGAGTCCGGGGCTTCTTCGATGAAGCTGGTCAGGACGTTGTCGAGCATCCGCAGCACGTCTTCGACAAAGCCCTCTTCCTCGGCCCACTGGTCCCAGGTCTCGATGTTCAGGGACGACAGGCAGCACACCGCGGTGCGCTCCTTGCCGTCATGATCGGCCCCGGTCGGCAGGGTGATCTCGCTGCACAGGTTGGAGGTGTTGACCTTCAGGCCCAGTTCGCGCTGGTGCTTGGGAAGGGCGCGGTTCACCGCGTCGATGTTCAGGATATAGGGCTCGCCGGTCTGCAGGCGGGTTTCCAGGATGCGCTGCCAGAGTTCGCGGGCATTGACCTCGCGCAGGACCTGCTGGTCCTTGGGGCTGCGCAGGCCGAACATCTTGCCCTCCTTCACGCAGTCCATGAATTCGTCGGTGATGTTGATGCCGTGATGCAGGTTCAGGCCCTTGCGGTTGAAGTCGCCCGACGCCTTGCGAATTTCCAGGAACTCTTCGATTTCCGGGTGGGTGATGTCGAGATAGACCGCCGCCGACCCCCGGCGCAGCGAACCCTGGGAAATCGCCAGGGTCAGCCCGTCCATCACATGGATGAAGGGGATGATGCCGCTGGTCTTGCCGGTCTTCACCTTTTCGCCAATGGAGCGGACCTTGCCCCAATAGGTGCCGATGCCGCCGCCATTGCTGGCCAGGGCGACATTCTCGTTCCAGGTGCCGACAATGCCGTCCAGCGAGTCCGAAACGTCGTTGAGGAAGCAGGAAATCGGCAGGCCGCGCTTGGTGCCGCCATTGGACAGGATGGGCGTGGCCGGCATGAACCAAAGCCGGCTCATATAGTCATACAACCTCTGGGCGTGCTGGACATCGTCGGCATAGGCGCAGGAGACGCGCGCGAACATGTCCTGGAAGCTTTCGCCCGGCATCAGGTAGCGGTCGGTCAGGGTCGCCTTGCCGAAAGGCGTGAGCAGCGCATCGCGGCCATGGTCCAGGACGAGGTCGCCGGGCTTGGGCTTGGGCGCCAGCGGATAGGGCAGCGGCGGCTGGGAGTGGGGTTCGAACAGGTCCTGGGTGATCTTGACGGGCTTGGCCACCGGGGTCTCGGTGACAGTGCGCGTCACCACCACCGAGCGCTCGATCACCCGTTCCAGCGGCGACTGGACGACCACCTGGCCATCACTGTCGAAATCGCCTTCGAGTTTACCGAGTGCTGACATGCCATTCCCCTGTGCGCTGGACGGGGAATCGGATGGCGTCGGCGCGGCGCATGCCACTCCGTACAGCCCCCTGGGACACCCCGCCCCAATTGCTCAAACCGTGTTCGCGGCAGGTCTCCTGGCTCGCGGCCCTCTTTGCGTCGGCCTTCCCGGTTTCCCAGTGGCGTTTCGACGCAAAATCAGCCGTTTACAGTTGCGGGGGCAGCCCCGGTTTCGATCCCACCAGACCGTCCCGAAGTTCTCTTGAATCCCCTATCTAGAGCATTCGATTAACCGTGAACGACTACATCTAGGGGCCCATTCGCGGATTCCGTCAAGCCGGAAAACTTTCACACAGGCGTCATTTTTCGCTTGGGGACAGAAGTGTGAATCCCCGCGAATCTCCCGCGCCACTGGCCAGTGCGCGCACCCCGAAGGCCCTGTGGATAAGTTCCTCTGTGAGTGAATCCGCGTCGCTCAACACCGCTCCATCCACAAGTACGATGACGCGGCTGGCATGGCGCGCCGCCAGGGTCAGATCGTGCAGCGATGCGATCACCAAAGCGCCTTCGGCGGCAAAGCGTGACAGCAATGTCATGCTCGCCATCGCATGACGCGGATCCAGCCCCGTAATCGGCTCATCCACGATCAGGATCTGGGGGGTGGAGACAATGGCGCGGGCCAGCATGGCGCGGGCGAACTCGCCGCCCGAGAGGGTGGTGGCGGTCTGATCGCGTTGGGCGGTGAGATCACATAGCTCCAGCGCGCGGCTGATGGCAGGCGCAAAGCTTTCCGGCAATTCGCCCACTGCCGGCAGCAGCGCGGTAAGGCCCAGCGCCACCAGCCGTTCGACCGAGATCGGCCATTCCAGGCGGGGATTTTGCGGCAGATAGGCGCGGCGCGCCGCCAGCTGCGCCATGGAAAGCGCGCCGAGCGCTTTGGCGTCGAGCAGGACGCGGCCGCTGCCGGGTTTCAGCAATCCGGCGAGCGCCGACAGCAAGGTGGACTTGCCCGCGCCATTGGGGCCGACCACGGCGATGAACTCGCCGGTATGGGCCTGGCAAGAGACATCGCGCAGGATGGCGCGGCCGCCTTTGGTGACGCTGACATTCTCCGCCGACAGCATGGTCATGGCGCCCTCCTGCGGATGCGCACCACCAGCCAGAAGAAGAAGGGCGTGCCCAGCAGGCTGGTGAAGACACCCAGCCGCAGTTCCGGATTGGTGTGCACCAGCCGGGCGGCGATGTCGGAACACAGGAGCAGAACCGCGCCCGCCAGCGCCGACGGCAGCAGCACACGGCGCGGCGAATAGCCGACGATCGGCCGTACCAGATGCGGCGCCACAAGTCCGATGAAACCGATGGCACCCACCACCGAGGTAACGGCGCCCACCGACAGCGCCGTGCCCGCCACCACCAGCACCGTCAGGCGGAAGAGATTTACGCCCAGGCTTTGCGCCTGGGCTTCGCCCAGGCTGAGGGCATCCAGCGCCCTGCCCGTCATCGCCAGAAGTGCGCAGCCCACAATCACAAAGGGCAGCACCAGCAGAACCTGCGTCCAGCTCTTGTCCGCCAGCGATCCCAGCAGCCAGGACATGATTTCATAGGCGGCATAGGGATTGGGCGCGAAGTTCAAGGCCAGCGCGATGCCCGCCGCGGTCAGGCTGGACACCGCCGCGCCCGCCAGCACCAGCGCCACGGTGCCATTGCGGCCCAACGCGAAAGTCAGACCACAGGCCGCCAGCGCCCCGGCCATGCCCATCAAGGGGCCGGTGACCGGCGACAATGCCGCCAGCCCGAAATAGATGGCGATCACCGCCCCCAGCGCCGCGCCGCTGGAAACGCCCAGCAGCGCGGGTTCCGCCAGCGGATTGCGGGTGAAGCCCTGCAGCACCGCGCCCGACAGGCCCAGCACAGCGCCCACGATCAGCGCCAGCACCGTGCGCGGCAAACGGATGTCGCTGACGATGGTGGCGGCAAGGCTATCGGGCTGATGGATGACATCCAGCAACGCCGATGGCGGCAGCCACACCCTGCCAGCCAGCAGCGAGGCGGCGAAGGCCAGTACCGCCAAAATCACGAGAGAGAGATTGAGACGGGTCATGGCCGCACCGCCCCGATCAGGTCAGCCTGCAACTGGCGGGTGATGCGCCCCGTCATGGGCACGCCGCAGCCATAGAGCGAGGCATAGCGGATACGCCGCCCGCCATAACGCTTCATCAACGCGGGATGATTGTCCTGGTTGTCACGCATCGTCGCCATGCCGCGATAAGTGTCGCCATAGACCAGCACGTCGGGCCGGGCCGCGATCAGCGCCTCGACGTCATAAAAGCCCATGCCGCTCTGCGCGATGCTGGTGGCGCCCGCTTCGCGCAACATGGCGCCGAACAGCCCGCCAGCACCCGGAACATAACCGCCATTGCCCCATTCGGCGACGCGGATGGCGCGCACGGGCCGGTTGGCGGCGACGGCGCGCAGGTCTGCATCCATCCGGGCGAGCAATTGTTCGCCGCGCGCCTCCTCCCCCAGCGCCCTGGCCACCATCCGGGTGACGGCGCGTATCTGCTCGAAATTCTCCGCCGGCGGCACTTCAACGATTTTCGCGCCGGTCTTGTCCAGCAATTGGCGCAGCGACGGCGACATATAGGGATCGGTAAGGATCAGGTCCGGTTTGGTGCTGAGAATTTCCTCGGCGGTACCGTAGTTGACACGAACATCTGCGCCTTGCGGCCAGTGGCGCAGCGCCGCCGGTTCCTGCGACATGAAGGTGACCGAGGCGACGCTGTTCAGCGGCGCAAGGTCCAGCAGCAATTCGTCGGTGCAGATCCGCAGCGACATGATGCGCTGGGGTTTTAATGGCGCAGCCGCCGCCTTTTTTTGAATGGCGGCAGCCGCCGCCGTTCCGGCGAAAACCAAAACAGCGGCGGCCACGATCCATCGCATGGGTTACAGGTTCACCTTGATCCCGCCGGTGGCGCCGATGCCGGGCCGCAGGTAGCCTTCCGGCGACTGATAGCCGTTGTCAAAGGCGTTCTCAACACGGCCGAACAGCGAGAAGGTCTCGGTCAGGCGGTAGCTGGCGGCGAAGTCCACCGTCGCCGTGCCGCCTTTCTTCAGGCGCGGAACGGAGAACTCCCGGTTACCGTCAATCTGCGGTCCGACATAGAGCAAGGTCACATCCAGCAACAGATCGTCCGTCGCCTGCCAGCTGCCGTTCAGGCTTGCCTTGTGGCGCGGCCGACGCAACAGCGCCAGATTGGTGCGGTCATCGATGGCATCGGTATAGGTGTAGTCGCCACGCAGGGTCAGCGTTTCCAGCACTTTCCACGAAATGAAGCCTTCCAGCCCTTGCGTTCTGGCCTTGCCGATATTGCCCAGCAGGAAAGCCGGCGCCGGCCCCGAAACGATCAGGTTCTCGATGTCGTTGTGGAACCAGGTGATGCCGCCGGTCAGCGTATCGCCCAGCAGCTTCTGTTCCACGCCCACGTCGTAGCCGAAGCTGGTTTCAGGCTTGAGCAGCGCATTGCCGCCGAAGGTGCCGAACAATTGCTGCAGCGAAGGCGCCTTGAAGCCGGTACCCAGGCTGGCCTTCAGCCTGGTGCCGGTGCCGTCGATTTCCCAGGCCGGGGCGATGCGCCAGGTCATCCTGTTGCCGAAGCGGCTGTTATCGTCATAGCGGATGCTGGCGCTGGTATGGATGCCGTGTCCGAAATCCGATTGCAGGCTGCCGAAACCGGCATTGGTGGTGATGCCCCGCGACAGGGTGGTGGGAAATCCAAAGGACAGACCCGGATGCAGCGCGTCGCGCGCCGTTTCCGCGCCCAGCACCAGGAGCTGGCTGTCGGTCACGGCGATATTGCCCTGCCAGTCCAGCTTGATCCGGTCGCCGATGGCGCGGCTGTTGCCATTGTCGGGATCCTGGGCGGCGGTGATGGTGTGGCCATAGGCAAAGCCCAGGGTCTGGTCCAGCCGCCCGTTCCACAGGACCAGGTGCGCGGTGCCGCGGCTTTGATACTGGATCGAGGAGATGCGCGTCTGGATCGGCGCGGGGAATGAGACGAAGGTCACCGGGTTGAAGGAGTCGCCGGTGATGCGGCCCAGGCTGTTGTAATAGCGCGCGACAAAAGCCAGATCGAAATTGTCGCTGACGTCATAGCCCAGCTTTGTACTGGCGGTGACATTGTCAAAATAGTCGTCATTGCGGCGCGCTCCCGGCGGCAGCAGGCTCAGCGGCGTCACCGGCGTGGCGCCGGAATGGAAATGCTGCACTGTCACGGCATAATGAAAAGCGCCGTAGGAGCCCGCCAGCGACGCGGCCTGGTTGAAAGTCTTGAACGAACCGCCCTCCACGCTGCCGCTGAGCTGGGCCGGACCCTCGCCCGCCTTGGTGATGATGTTGATCACCCCGCCGATGGCGTCGGAGCCGTAGAGCGCGCCCTGCGGCCCGCGCAGCACCTCCACCTGGGCTATGTCGGATGCGAGGAACTTGGAAATGTCCGCCGCGCCGCTGGGGGTGGAGGGATCGGCGACGTCGATGCCGTCCAGCAGCACCTTGACGTGATTGGCATTGGTGCCGCGCATGAACAGCGAGGTCTGGCCACCGGCGCCGCCGATCTGGGTAATGCTGAGGCCGGGCACTTCTCGCAGCACGTCGGGCAGCGTGCGATCCTGGCGCGCTTCGATTTGAGCCGCGGTGATGACGGTGACGCTGCTGGCGACATTCTGGATCGGCGTGGCGACGCGGGTGGCGACAACCACCACCTTTTCGTCATTCAGGCGCGGCTGGGCAGTGGCCACGCCGCTCAATGCAGCGATGGCGACAGAGGTAGAAAGAACGGATTTCAACACGGAACGGTCTCCTGGCTCAGGAGCCGGCATGCGGTATTGAAGAGGGACATGGCCCCCGCACGACGACTCCAACATTGTCGCCGCTGCGGTTCACCCCGCTGCATCCCGCGCACCCCGGCCGGATACAAGACGACGGTGCGAGGCAGGTTTCCTGGCTTCCGGGTCGCCGCTCTGTCCACCTTCCCAAAATCCGAAGATTTCAGTGGTATTTTTGGACTTCGCTCGCCGGCTACAGTTGCGGGGGCAGCCGCGGTATCACACCGCGTTCCCTAGACCTTGCACCTGAGGGGCTTATCGGGCGTTCCCGCCCTCTCGTCAAGTTCCAGACGCTGACGAGTTTACAAGGATGGCTGGTTCGGCGCGCGCTTCTTCCATTTGTAGAAGCGCAGCGAATTCTTCCAGAAGAACTTCTCCGCCGCCGCGCGTGAGCGGGTGGCGAAATAGGCGCGCGCCAGCGCCACGATCTGGGCCGGAGTGGCGACGCCCCAGGTTTCCGGCCAGTTGGTGCCGAACACCACCCGGTCTTCGCCAAAGCAGTCCATCAGCACATCCAGCCGGTCCTTGACCTGGGTCAGGCCGCGCGCGGGATGATCGCGGTTTTCCATGTCCGACAGCTTGCCCCAGATGTTGGGACGACCCTTGATCTCCTTCAGCACGGCATTATAGGCGGGGCGCTCTTCGGGCTTGGGTTCATAATGCATCATGTGATCGCACATGATGCGCAGGTTCGGAATCTTGTCGTTCAGCTTCACCATGGTGTTGAGCAAAGCCAGATTGGGATTGGCGGTGTCCATCACCAGGTCGGCATCGGCGACGCGCTTCAGCCCCTCGATGAATTTGGGATCGTCGGCCTGGGCCACGACATTGCGGCCCCAGATCAGCCCGCAGCGTATCCCCAGGAACATCGGATTCTTGCGGAAGCGGTCGAACAGTTCGGAAAAATCGGGCTTTTCCGGCTCCAGGTCGCCGACGGTGCCGACATAGAGCGTATCGGTCTCCATCTGCTCCAGCACCCAGAGATTGTCTTCCACCCAGGGGCTGGCTTCCAGCTCGATGGCGCCGACAATGTTCAGCGGCTCGGCCATCTTGCGATAGGTGGCGGGCAGCGCCACGCCGCCGGTCTCCTTTTTCCACACATCCGACCCGGCATAGGGCACGCCCTGGGGACGGCGAGCATCGAACAAGTGGATATGGGTATCAATGATCGGAATGTCGTTCAGTGATTGGGCATCTGCCATGGTCGTTGTCACCGCCAAGGCGGTACTCCCTGCGAGAAAATGTCTGCGTTGCATCGTTACAGTGTCCGTTCCAGGCCCTCGGCCATCCACAGGGCGCGGTGCTGGGGCGGCTGGAAGGCGAACAAGGTTTTTCGCATTGTCATCCTTTCAGGTTACCGCGCTTCACGGCAGGAAAACCATCACCGCCGGCGCGCCGACCGCCAGGAACTTGCCGGTGAAGCGAGGCACGCCATCGGGCCCGAGGCGGAAGACGGCGATGTTGTTCGCGCGCAGGTTCAGCGAATAGAGGAACTTGGCCGCAGGATCGATGGTCAGACTGCGCGGATGCTCGCCCTCGGTCGGCGTGGTGGCAAGCTTCCTTGCAAGGCCGCCCGGCGCAATCGCGAAGGTGGCGATGGAGTTGTGGGTGCGATTGGCGGAATAGACATTCCTGCCGCTGGCCGAGACCAGCAGGCGCGATGCCGAGCCGCTGCCCTGATAGCCGTCCGGCAGGGCCGAGATACTCTGGCCCTTGGGAGTCAGCTTCCCACCTGCAAAACCATAGGTGGTCAGGCGGACATTGTACTCGCCGATCTGGTACAGCGTCTTGCCATCGGGTGAAAAGCCGAAATGGCGGGGCGCCGAACCGGCCAGCGCCGTGGTCACCGACACTTCCGCCAGCTTGCCGGTGTCGGTGTTCAGCTTCCAGACGAAAATCTTGTCGCGCCCCGCATCGTCGCCCACCACATATTCGCCGCTGGGATCGCTGAGGATCATGTGGCCGCGCGTGCCGCGGTTCGGCCCGGAGGCTCCCTGCCCCACCGGCGCGTCCACCGCGCTGGCGGAGTTGAGCGGACCGCCCGGCTTCACCACATCACTGGCCGCTCCCAGGCTGCCATCCGCCTTGATGGGAAGAACCGCAAAGCTTCCGCCGGCATAATTGGCCACCAGCGCGAACTTTCCGGAAGCATGGATGCTGATGAAGCAGGGACTGGCACCGCCGGAGTCGACGGTGTTGAGTTTCCGGAGCGCGCCGCTTCCCGAATCCACCGCATAGGCGGTGACCGACCCGCTCTTGCCGGGGCCGTAACTGTCGATCTCGTTTATCGCATAGAGAAACTTGTGATCGGCCGACAGCACAAACCAGGCCGGCGAAACATCCTTGGCCACCAGCTTGAGATTCGAGATCGCGCCGGTGGCATCATCGACATTCGCCAGATAAATGCCCTCACCCCTGCCATTGGCATAGGCGCTCGGGTCCGTCAGGTTGGGCGTATATGTCCCTATATAGGCGCGCGCAGCATTGGCACTGCCGGCGCTTGCCATAAGGACGGCGGCAACGGCGGCGAACCCAACCCGTGTCTTCATCTTGGTTCTCCTTGTGCGCTATCAGGGAAGGAAGACCATCACGGCGGGCGCGCCCACCGCCAGGAACTTGCCGGTGAACTTCGGCACGCCGCTGGCATCAAACCGGAAGGTGGCGACGTTGTCGGCGCGCTGGTTCAGCGAATAGAGGAACTTGCCGGTCGGATCGATAGTCAGGCTGCGCGGGGTTTCACCCTCGGTCGGCGTGGTGGTGACCTTGCTGGCGATGCCCCCCGCGCCCACCGCAAAAGTGGCGATGGAGTTGTGGGTGCGGTTGGCGGAATAGACATTCTTGCCACTGGCCGATACCAGCAGTTCCGAAGCCGTACCGCTGCCCTGATAGCCGGTGGGCATGGCCGACAGGCTGGTGCCCTTGGGCGTCAGCTTGCCGCCCGCAAAGCCATAGGTGGTCAGGCGGATATTGTATTCGCCGATCTGGTACAGCGTCTTGCCGTCGGGGGAAAAGCCGAAATGGCGCGGCGCCGATCCGGCGAGCGCCTTGGTCACCGAGACCTCCTGGAGCTTTCCGGTGTTCACATCCAGCTTCCAGACAAAGATATTGTCGCGGCCTGCATCTGCGCCCACCACATACTGGCCACTGGGATCGGGCGAGATCATGTGGCCGCGGGTGATGCGGTTTGCTTGCGACGGCGATTGTCCCGGCGGCGCATCAACCGCATTGGCGGAGTTGGTCGGCCCGCCCGGCTTGATCACATCGGTGGCCGCGCCCAGGCTGCCATCGGGCATGATGCGGATCACGGAAAAACTGCCGCCGGTGTAGTTGGCCACCAGCGCATACTTGCCGGACGGATGAATGGTGATGTGGCAGGGAATGGCGCCTTCCGAACTGACGACATTGAGCAGCTTGAGCGCCCCGGTAGCGGCGTTCACCGCATAGGCACTGACAGAGCCGCTTTTCTGCGGATTGAAATTGTCGACCTCATTGACGGCGTAGAGAAACTTGCCGTCCTTTGACAGGGTCATCCAGGTGGGTGACAGGGTCTTTGCGACCAGCCGGACATTGCCGGGCGCACCCGTGGCATTGTCCACATCGACCAGATAAATCCCCTCACCGCGATTGCTGGACCGCTCGCCCGCCGCATTGGGGGTGTAGGTGCCGATATAGGCGCGGGCGGCATAGGCGGCGTTCGCCATCAGGCCAGTGGTCAGCGCCGCAAGGGCCACGGTGCGAAGCAGAATTTTCATATCCATTCTCCTATGAATCAATTGTCGGGCAGCGCGAAGACGAACAGCGCATTGCCATTGCCGGGCTTGCGTACCTGGGGCAGCAGAGTCGCGGGCTTGGCGACGGGGCTGCCGCCGCCCAATCCGGTTTCCACCGCGATATACTGCTTGCCATCCACCGCGAAGCTCACCACATGGCCCTGCACGCTGGTGGTCAGGCGCGTCTGCCAAAGTGTCTTGCCGGTAGCGGTTTCGATGGCGCGGAAGCGGCGGTCATAATCGCCGACAAAACCGACGCCGCCCGCCGTGGTCAGCACGCTGGTGAGGAAGGGCGACTTCTGCTGGAAGCTCCAGACCGGTTTCATCGTGCGGGTATTGTAGGCGGCCAGCCGGCCCAGATTGCCATGCGTGCCGGGCATCTCGAACAGCTGCTGCGAGGCCGCATTGGTGGCGGCGGGGCCGATCTTCTTTTCCAGTTCGTTGCCGCGCAGCAGCACGCAGGACTGGTGCAGCGGGATCAGCATCAGGTCGGTGGCCGGGTCATAGCTGGTGGCAGGCCAATCATGGCCGCCCGCCGGTCCCGGGCAGGACGACACCCACTCGCCGACCTTGGCGTTCTGGATGTCGGCGCGATAGGTGGGAATGCCGGTTTTGGGATCGATCTTGTCATAGACATTCTGGAACACGGTCTCGGCCGATGCCTTGTACTTGCCGGTGATGCGATCGAGCTTCCACAGGATGCCCGCCTTGCCCACGGTCAGAACATCTTTCTCGTTGCCGTGATTGATCACCAGCCGCTCGAACACTTCGTCCAGGTCCAGCGCCTCGCCCGGCGCGTGGGTGTAGAACCATTTGAGCTTGCCCGTATCAGGGTCCAGCGCCAGCGTGGCATTGGCGTAGAGCGTCGCGCCCTGCGCCGTGCCGCGGGTGGCGCGCGTCCAGGGCTTGGCCTGGGCGGTGCCCCAATAGGTCGTGTTGCTTTCCGGATCATAGGTGCCGGCGATCCAGGTTTCGCCGCCCTGGCGGAATTCATCGGCGATGCCATTCCAGCTGTCGCCGCCCGGCTCCCCCTTGAGCGCAATGGTCTTGAAGCGCCACGCCACCTTGCCGGTCTCGGAATCATAGGCGCTGATGAAGCAGTGCTTGGTCTGGAAGCGGTTGCAGTAGGTCAGGCCCACCAGGATCTTGCCATGCACCGCGATGGCGCCGCCGGTGTTGCTGTAGCCTTCCTTGCCGTTCTCGATCTCGGTCTGCCAGACGATTTTTCCGGTCTTTGCATCCAGCGCATAAAGCTTGGCGTCGGTGGTGGGCACGAAGACCTTGTCGCCATACAGCGCCAAGGAACGGGTGGCGCCGTAGGCGCGGGTGGGCGCCGGCCCGATACGGTTTTCCCACAGCAGTTCGCCGGTTTTCGCATCCAGCGCCTGCACCGTGTTGGCGACATTGGACAGGAACATCACGCCGTCATGGATGATGGGCGTCACCTGGCTGGCGCCGCCGTCATTCATCGCCCAGGACCAGACCAGTTGCAGGTTCTTCACATTGGCGGTGGTGATCTCTTTGAGCGGGGAATGACTCCAGCCCTGGTAATTGCGCCGGTACATCAGCCAGTCGCCATCGGCGGGATTGGCCAGCATGGCGTCGGTGACGGGGCGATAGGTCTTGATGGTGCCCGGCACCGTCAGGCCAAAGCGCGTGGCAGGATAGGACGTGGCGGGACGTTCAGCCGCCGCCGCGCGCGGCGCGGCAGGCGCAGGTGCCTGGGCCGGCGCCTTGCCATCGGCGATGGCGGAGATTTTCACACTTTCGGTGCCGGTCAGAGCGGCGCTGCCCGCCTTGGCGCCATTGGCCGACAGCATGAAGGCGATGATGTTGCGGTAGGTGGCGGCGTCCAGGCTGTTGCCGTTGTTGTAGGGCATGGAGAATTTGACCAGCGTGTGCAGTTCGCTCACCGGCTTGTTGCCCCAGGCATTCATGAAGCTGCTGCCCGCCAGCGCCGGCGCTTCGCCCGCGCCCTGCAGGTCGGCGCGGTGACAGCCGCCGCAACTAGCGGCATACAGGGCCCGGCCCGCACTGGCCTGCTCGGCGGTGAAAGGCGCCGTCTGCAGGTTCTGCGCTATGGCATTGGCGCCCAGCGCGGCGGCGGCAAATGCTGCAATCACAATCAGCTTTTTCATCGGCGCGGCACATCCAGTTGCGGCAGGAAGCCATGGCCCGGCACCGGCACCGCTTCGCCGGCGAAAGGATGGGGCGGCAGCAGCCAGCCGGTGAGATTTCCCTCCGGCGCCTTCTCGCTGTCGAGCTGGATATAGAAGTGCCCGCTGCGCACCGCATTGGCCTGCCGCGTTGTCAGGGTGACAGCGCCCGACACCTCGCCGCTGACAGCCGGGGTCACGGTGATGTCGGCCACCTTAGGGCCCATGGCACCGATGCGGATGCCGTCATACAGCGCGGCGCGGGTGGCGTTGCCGGAAAGGCCCCCAAAGGTGCCGCGCACGGTCAGGCGGTTGCCGTCCAGCGTGGCTGTGGCGGCGCCCTCGCCGCTGACATTATTGCGGGTGCCTTCGGTGACGGGCGACGGCGCCAGCCGGGTTTCGAATTCCTCGCCCCATGCAGGCGTGGCGCAGAGGATCAGCGCCAGAAATGCGCAATGGTGGTAACGGTGCCGCAAAACCCCTCCGCCCGATTTCTTATAATTATGGCGTTTTCTAGCATGGGCCGGAGGCGGGCCAAAGCGTCAGCCACTTGTGCAGCCGCAGCATTTTTCGGCTATGCTGCCGGCCATTCCAAAGGTGCGGTCCGTGCTTCTGCTCATCGATAACTACGACAGCTTTACCTACAACCTCTTCCATTATCTGGGTGAGCTGGGGGCGGATGTGCGCGTGGTGCGCAATGACGAAATATCCGCCGCCGAAGCCCTTGGCATGAAGCCGGAAGGGATCGTGCTGTCCCCCGGCCCCTGCACCCCCAATGAAGCGGGCATCTGCCTGGACGTGATCAAACAGGCGAACGGCACCATGCCCATCCTGGGCGTCTGCCTGGGGCACCAGGCCATCGGCCAGGTTTACGGCGGCAAGATCGTGCGTGCGCCCGAACCGATGCACGGCAAGCTGTCGCGCATGCATCATACCGGCAAGAGCGTCTTTCGCGGGCTCAACAATGATTTCTTCGCCACCCGTTACCACTCCCTGACCATCGACCCGCCTTCCATGCCGCAGAGCCTCGAAGTCACCGCCACCAGCGATGACGGGGTGATCCAGGGCGTGATGCACAAGAGCCATCCCGTCCATGGCGTGCAGTTCCATCCCGAAAGCATCGCTTCGGAAAACGGCCACGCCCTGTTGAACAATTTCCTGACCATCGCGCGCGACTTCTCACGCGTCCCGGCATGAGCGTGACGGATTTTCCCGCCATTTTGGGAAAAGCAGGCGCGCCGCTCAGCACGGCCGATACCACAGACCTGTTCGACGCCATCTTCACCGGCCGCCTGACGCAGCAGGACATCATCGCCTATCTGTCGGCCACGGCCGATCGCAAGCCGACGGTGGACGAGCTGGTGGGCGCCGTCACCTCCATGCGCCGTCACATGCGCAGCCTCAAAGCGCCGGCCGGCGCCATCGATCTGTGCGGCACCGGCGGCGACGGGCTGGGCACCCTGAACATATCGACGGCAGTATCGTTCGTGGTGGCGGGCGCGGGCGTTCCGGTGGCCAAGCACGGCAACCGCTCCGCCTCTTCACGCAGCGGCGCCGCCGATGTGCTGGAGACGCTGGGCGTGAACATCAGCCTTCCGCCCGAGGCGGCGGAAACGGTGCTGGCGGAGGTTGGCGTGGTCTTCCTGTTCGCCCAAACTTATCATCCCGCCATGCGGTATGTGGGAGGTGCCCGCAAGCAGATCGGCCGCCGCACCATCTTCAACCTGCTGGGACCGCTGGCCTCGCCTGCCCGGGTGACGCGCCAACTGGTGGGTGTCTTCTCGTCCGACTGGCTGCTGCCCTATGCCCAGGCCCTGAAGGCGCTCGGCAGCAGCAGCGCCACCATCGTGCATGGCATGGACGGACTGGACGAAGTCTCGATCAGCGGCCCCACACAGACCGCCATGCTGAAAGATGGCGCCATCACCACGGGCCAGATCACGCCGGAGGATGCCGGCCTGAAGCGCTCGCCCCTGGCCGAAATCCAGGGCGGTGACGCGGCCCACAATGCCGCCGCCCTCACCCGCCTGCTCGACGGCGAAACCGGCGCTTACCGAGATATCGTGCTGCTGAATGCGGCGTGCGCCCTTATGGTGGCGGGGCGGGCAAAAGATGTAAGCTCCGGCGTTTCCCTGGCGGCGCAGGCTCTGGACAGCGGCGCGGCCAAAATCAAGTTGCAGGCATTGGTCAAAGCGTCAAACGCATGAGTATTCTGGACAAAATCCTCGGTTATAAGAAAGAAGAAGTCGCGGTCGCCAAGACCAGGGCGAACACGGCGGAGCTGGAAGCGCGCGCCAAGGATGTGGAAGCCCCGCGCGGCTTCATCGCCGCCCTGGACGAAAAGAAGGAATGCGGCGAATACGGCCTGATCGCCGAGATCAAGAAGGCCAGTCCCTCCAAGGGCCTGATCCGCGCCGACTTCGACCCGCCCGCTTTGGCCATGGCCTATGAGGAAGGCGGCGCCGCCTGCCTTTCGGTGCTGACCGACACGCCGTCCTTCCAGGGGGCGCCAGAATATCTCGCCCAGGCCCGCGACGCCACCCGCCTGCCCGTCCTGCGCAAGGATTTCATGATCGAGCCCTATCAGGTGATCGAGGCGCGCAGCTGGGGCGCAGATGCCATCCTGGTGATCATGGCGATGCTGAGCGACGACCAGGCCCGCGCCCTGCTGGACGAAGCGGCGCGCTGGGACATGGACGCGCTGGTGGAAGTCCATGACGAGGCCGAGTTGGAACGCGCGCTTGATCTCGATGCCCGGCTGATCGGCATCAACAACCGCAACCTGAAAACCTTTGTCACCGACATGGGCACGACCACGCGGCTGGCGCACAAGATTCCTTCCGACATCCATGTCGTGTCGGAAAGCGGCATCTCCGCCCCCGCCGACCTGAAGCGGTTGGCGCAACACAAAGTCACCACGGTGCTGGTGGGCGAGAGCCTGATGCGGCAGAAAGATGTGCGCGCCGCCACCGCCCTGCTGCTGGGCAACGGCTTTCGGTGACCGACAAACCGCGCCGTTCCGCCGGCATGCGCGGCACGCCAAGCAACGATGCGCCAAAACCGCCGGCGCCCCCTGCCCTGACTGCAAAAACCCGCGCCCAGGCCAGCCAGCCCGTGCGCACAGTCGCATCGCGTTTCGCCAAACCCGCGGTGCTGATGCACGAGACCTCGGCACCAAAACCTGCCAAGGGCGAAGCGATACGGGCCCAGCGCGATGCATTTCGCGCCTTCATGACAAAGAACCGGCTGCGACCGACGGAATGGGCACGGGCTGCGGGCGTGGCGCCGGGCGAAATCCTTGGCTTCCTCACTGGGCAGACGCGTAGCGTCGCGCCCGCGACATTGGAAAAACTCGCCGCTATCGCCAAGGCATCGCCGGAAGACCTGCTGCGCTGAAACGAAAACGGCGACCCGCATGGGCCGCCGTTTCGTTACGCACCGTTGATACTTTTAGAACGTGATCCAGACGCCGCCACGGCCCCAATAGCCACGGCCGCGATGGGCATCGCGCCAGCGATAACGGGCGTTATCGCGGGCATGCCAGCGCCAGTTGTCGTCATAGACGCGCAGGCCCCAGGCGGGCCGATAGACGTAGCGGTCGGCCGTGCGCCAGCAATCGCCATAGCGGTTGCAGACGACGCGGGCGGACGCGGTCTCCAAGGTCGCGACCAGGGCGCCGGCGGCGACCAGAGCGCTCAAGCAAAAGGTTCTGAACTTCATGTCGAGTCTCCGTATGGAAGGTTGATCCACCGCCCTCCGCACCAGAAAACGAGCTTCGGAAAATTCTGTTCCCGCCCAGCTGCGTTGACGGCGGGGGTGGAACTAAAGTAGAACGATTCGCAGCGTACCGGCTTTGTTCGCCGGTCTCTGGGAGAGTTTCGGATGCTGACCCGCAAGCAATATGAACTGCTGATGTTCATCCATGAGCGGGTGCGCGAAAGCGGCATTCCGCCCTCCTTCGACGAGATGAAGGAGGCGCTGGACCTCAAATCCAAGTCCGGCATCCACCGCCTGATCACCGCCCTGGAAGAGCGCGGCTTCCTGCGCCGCATGGAAAAGCGCGCCCGCGCGTTGGAAGTATTGAAGCTCCCCGACAACATGGCCGAGACCGTGCGTCCCGCCACCACCCGCAGCCAGTCCCAGCGCAGCACCAGTAGCCGCATGGGCGGCCATGGCCGCACCGACATCCGCATGGCGGACAGCCGAAGCCCCGCGCCGCGCCGCAGCTATGGCGAAGGCGGCGAAGGCGCCGTCAATGTACCGCTGGTCGGGCGCATCGCGGCGGGCACGCCGATCGAGGCGCTGCAGAACAAGATGAGCGACATTCCCGTGCCCGGCGGCATGCTGGGGCGCGGCAGCCACTACGCCCTGGAAGTCACCGGCGACTCCATGATCAATGCCGGCATCCTGGACGGCGACACCGTCATCATCCAGGAATCCGACACCGCCAATACGGGTGAGATCATCGTCGCACTGGTGGATAACGAAGAGGCGACGTTGAAGCGGCTGCGCCGCCGCGGCGACTCCATCGCTCTCGAGGCCGCCAACCCCGCCTATGAAACCCGCCTCTACGGCGCCGACCGGGTCAAGGTGCAGGGCAAGCTGGTCGGACTTATTCGGCGTTACTAGTCTCGAGCGGGCTTACCACCCAGGGCCTGTCGCCGCGCCAAGCGCGGACGCTGGTTGCCGTCGGCGGCGATGACAGAGTGATGCCCCAGCCCTGCCCGTCCGCCGCAGCCTTCTGATCGATCACGATTGCCGGACCCTTGCAGCTTCCCTGCGCCGCGTTGATCACCACCACGGCGCGGGTGCAATCTTCCAGCATGGCTTCCGGCTTCAGCCCGGCGGCGATCACGGGCGGCAGGTTCACCACACAACCCAAGCCGTCACAGCGCAGGCCCGGCAGGCCCACGGCGTCGGCAATGTCGCGTCCGTCGCCATCGCGCTTCAGCCATTCGCGGGCGGCGAACCTGTCCTTCGGCTCGCGCAGGAAATGCAGCAGGCCGTCATGTCCGCGTACCGCGATGGTCTGCCCGTCCCGATCCACCAGCATGTCGGGCTGGGGTGCAAACCAGGCGAGGCAAGCGCCTGCCAGCATCGGCAGAGCGCCCCACCAGCGCCAGCGCTGCCGCCAGATCGCCAGCCACAAGCCGCCCAGGACCATCAGCACCAGCGCCGCCAGCGGCATGGCACTGGCCAGCGAGACCGCGCCCGGCAACCCTGAAACCCAGTGGCCGATCGCCACCATGACTTCGATGCCTTCGCCCAGCAGGCCCAGGGCAAAACGCTCCAGCCCGAACGGCATCAGCAGGACGCAGAGCGCCGCGGCGGGCATGATCCAGAAGCCCATCACCGGCATGGCCAGCAGGTTGCCCAGCACGGCATAGTGCGCGGCGCGTTCGAAATGAAACAGGGTGAAAGGCGCGGTGGCCAGGCTCGCCACCAGACTGGTCATCAGTATCCCATGGGCATAGCGAAACAGCATCCCGCGCGGCACCTTGCCCTCGCGCTGCTGCTCCCATTCGGCCACCGCCACCAGCGCCGCCACCGCCGCGAAAGACATCTGAAATCCCGCTTCGGTGATGGCTTCGGGCCGCGCCAGCAGCAGGATGCCGCCGGCAAGGCCCAAGCTGCGCATGGTCAGCGCCGGACGGTCCAGCAGGACCGCCGTCATCACCGTCGCCAGCATGACAAAGGCGCGCACCGCCGGCGGCGCAGCACCGCTGATCACCAGATAGAAAGCCGACATTGCCAGGGCGAAGGCGGCGGCCCATTTCTTGACCGGATATCGCAGCACCAATGCCGGGATCGCCGCCAGCAGCGCCCGCACCAGCCAGAAGATGCCGCCGCCCACCAGCGCCATGTGCAGGCCGGAAATGGACAGCGCATGCGCCAGGCCGGCATCGCGCAGGGCCGCGTCGTCTTCCTCGGCTATGGCGCCGCGCGTACCGGTGATCAGGGATGCCGCAATGCCGCCGGCGCTGCCCGGCAGACCCGCATGGATGCGGACCGTCATGCGCACCCGCAGGTCTTCGATCCTTTGCGACAGGCGCTCCGGCAGCGTTGCGTCACGGGCGGGCGGGATGGCGCGCGCCCGGCCATAGGAAAATCCCGTGGCCCCGATGGACTGGAAATACAGCCAGCGGCCGAAATCACCGGCGCCCGGCGCCACCGGCGGGGCCGGCGCATCCAGCCGCGCCGTCAGGCTGAGCCAGTCGCCGGGATGAAATTCCGCGCCGTTCAGCAATGCCACGCGCACCCGGCGCGGCGCCTGTCCGGGCGCAAAAGCGCCCGAACGGATTTCGTCCAGGACCAGCCGCGCGCCTTTTTCCCGCGGCTCGATGGTGACGATGCGCGCCGTCAGATGCGCCACCATGGCATGGTCCAGCACCGGGGTGGCGACGGCTGTCTCGCGCAGCTTGGCCAGGCCAAAGCCCAGCAGCACCGCCGCCAGCAGGGCCAGAGGGATGCGCGCCCGTCCGGCCGCCGCGCAGAGCGCCGCCACCAGCGCCACGGCCAGCGCCGTCCAGCCCAGGGACAGCGAAGGTTCGCCGGCCAGGGCGAAATAGCCGCTGGCGCCGATGCCCAGCGCCACCGGCAGCCACAAAGGCCAACGGTCCCGCTCCAAAGCCCAGCTGAGCGGGAAGTCACGCCAGAACGCTATTCGCCCTAGGTTCATGGGAGAGTGTTTGCTACTAGGAAGCCGGAAAATCCCCGCCAGAGATCATGTCGCAAAACCCCAAACCTGTCCTGCGCTTCGCCCCCTCGCCCACAGGGATGCTGCATATCGGCGGCGCCCGCACCGCCTTGTTCAACTGGCTCTATGCCCGCAGCACTGGCGGCACCTTCCTGCTGCGGATCGAGGATACCGACCGCGAACGTTCCACGCCCGAAGCGGTGGACGCCATCCTGAACGGCATGACCTGGATGGGGCTGAACTGGGACGGCGATGTCGTCTACCAGTTCGCCCGCGCAGGCCGGCACCGGGAGGTGGCGGAGAAGATGCTGGCGGAAGGCAAGGCCTATCGCTGCTATGCCACCGCCGACGAACTGACCGCCATGCGCGAAGAGCAGAAGGCCGCCGGCAAGCCGATGCGCTATGACGGCCGCTGGCGTGATCGCGCGCCCGGTCCCGACGAAGCGGGCAAGCCCTTTGTCGTGCGCCTTAAATCGCGGCAGGAGGGCGAAACCATCGTCCATGACAAGGTTCTGGGCGATGTGCGGTTCGAAAACAGCCAGCTCGACGACATGGTGCTGCTGCGCAGCGACGGCAATCCCACCTATATGCTGGCGGTGGTGGTGGACGATGCCGATATGGGCATCACCCATGTGATCCGCGGCGCCGACCATCTCAACAATGCGGCGCGCCAGCTCCAGATCATCGAGGCGATGGGTGCGGCCATTCCCGTCTATGGCCACCTGCCACTGATCAACGGGCCGGACGGCGCCAAGCTGTCCAAGCGCCATGGCGCCCTGGCGGTGGAAGCGTATCGCGACATGGGCTACCTGCCCGAGACCATGCGCAATTACCTTTTGCGCCTGGGCTGGAGCCACGGCGATGACGAGATCATCCCGACAAGCCAGGCGATCGCCTGGTTCAACCTGGAGTCCATCGGCAAGAGCGCCGCACGGATGGATTTCAAGAAGCTGGACAATCTCAACGGCCATTACATCCGCGAAACCGCCAATGACGTGCTGGTGGCGGAAGTCACTGCCTTCCTCGCCCGCGAAACCCCGCCACGCATACTCTCGATGACGGCGCGGCAGCGGCTGGAAGCGGCCATGACCTCGCTGAAGGAACGCGCCAAGACCCTGGTCGAACTTGTTCAGGGTGCGGAATTTCTGTTCACGGACGGTCCCCGCGAGCTGGACGCGAGCGCCGACAAGCTGCTGACCCCCGACGCGCGCGCCACCCTGGCCAGCGCCCTGCCGGCGCTGGAGGCCACCGACTGGTCGGGCGCCGCACTGGAAGCCGCCGCCCGGACCCATGCCGAAGCGTGCGGACTCAAGCTGGGCCAGGTCGCCCAACCCCTGCGGGCCGCCCTGACCGGAAAGGCCTCCTCGCCGCCGCTTTTCGAAATGTTGGCACTGTTAGGAAGGGAAGAATCCCTAGCCCGGATAATGGCTTACACCGCTTAAGGAAATAGTGTGGTGCGGTGCCGCAAAATGGGTGACGGACTATCAAAAGCGTGGCTTTATTGCGGCGCAAGATAAGCCCGGCCAGACCGGATCAAGGGGACCAGCATGAGAGAGAGCAAGATCAAGCCGGCGGGCAAGGCCAGCCTTAACTATGAGGGCAAGGATTATGAGCTGCCGGTTTTCGCCGGCACCCAAGGCCCCAATGTCGTGGATATCCGCAAGCTCTACGACCAGGCCGACATCTTCACCTACGACCCCGGATTCACCTCGACCTCCTCGACCGAGTCCAACATCACCTTCATCGATGGCGACAAGGGCGTGCTGCAGTATCGCGGCTATGCCATCGGCGACCTGGCCGAACATTCCACCTTCCTGGAGTGCTGCTACCTGCTGCTGTACGGCGAACTGCCGAACGGCGAACAGATGGCCAAGTTCGACCATTCCATCACCCACCACACCATGGTGCATGAGCAGCTCGCGACCTTCTTCCGCGGTTTCCGCCGCGACGCCCATCCCATGGCGATCATGTGCGGCGTGGTCGGCGCGCTCTCGGCCTTCTATCACGACTCCACCGACATCAACGATCCCAAGCAGCGCGAAGTCGCCAGCCACCGCCTGGTCGCCAAGCTGCCGACCATCGCGGCGATGGCGTTCAAGTATCACGTCGGCCAGCCCTTCGTGTATCCGCTGAACAAGCTGGGCTATACCGAAAACTTCCTGCGCATGTGCTTCTCGGTTCCGGCCGAGGAATATGTGGTGAACCCGGTTCTGGCCAAGGCGCTGGACACCATCTTCATCCTGCATGCCGACCATGAGCAGAACGCCTCGACCTCGACGGTGCGCCTGGCCGGTTCCTCGGGCGCCAATCCCTTTGCCTGCATCGCGGCGGGCATCGCCTGCCTGTGGGGCCCCGCCCATGGCGGCGCCAATGAAGCGGCGCTGAAGATGCTGGAGGAAATCGGCACCGTTGACCGCATTCCCGAATTCGTCGCCAAGGCCAAGGACAAGAGCAGCGGCTTCCGCCTGATGGGCTTTGGCCATCGCGTCTACAAAAACTACGATCCGCGCGCCAAGGCGATGCAGGTCCAGGCCCATGCCGTGCTGGACGAACTGGGCCTGCATGACGATCCGCTGCTGAAAGTGGCGATGGAGCTGGAAAAGGTCGCGCTCAGCGATCCCTATTTCATCGAAAAGAAGCTCTATCCCAACATCGACTTCTATTCGGGCATCACGTTGAAGGCGCTGGGCTTCCCCACCTCCATGTTCACCGTGCTGTTCGCCCTGGCCCGCACCGTGGGCTGGATCGCGCAGTGGAAGGAAATGCTGGAAGACCCGCACCAGAAGATCGGCCGTCCGCGCCAGATCTATACCGGGCCGACGGAGCGCACTTACGTTCCGATGCCCAAGCGGAAGTAGTCAGCGTTTTTCGACGAAATCCAAAAGTACCCGGGCCGCCCTCAGTGAGGGCGGCTCTTCTTTTTCGCCCAGCCTGCGGGCAAATTCGTCCATGGCGGCCACCTGCTGCTGGCGGGCGGCGGAATCGGCAAACAGGTTCGCCACCGCTTCGGCCAGCGCCCAGGGCGTGGCGGCCTCTTGCAGATATTCCGGCACCGCTTCGCGCTCCAGCAGGATGTTGATCAGGGTGAAATGCTTCACCGTCATCATCCAGCGCGACAGGAAATAGGTCAGGCCGCCGACCTTGTACGCCACCACCATGGGGGTGCGCGACAAGGCCAGTTCCGCCGTCACCGTGCCCGATGCCGCCAGCGCCACATCCGCCGCATCAAAGGCGGCATACTTGTCCGCTTCGCTTTCGACGATATGCAGCGGCGTTGACCACCCTTGCGTGGCCGCGCGAACTTTTGCGGCGACATGCGGCACCGTCGGCAGGATGGTGACCAGGCCGGGAATTTTCTGTGCCAGCAAATCCACCGCCGCACGGAAGGCCGGCAGGATGAAACGGATTTCGCTGGTGCGGCTGCCCGGAAGCAGCGCCAGCAGCGGCGTTTGCGCCGCGATCCCCAGGCGCGCGCGTAGCGCCACGCCGCCGGTCATCCTTGCGGCGCGTTCCACCACCGGATGGCCGACAAAGGCGGCCCTCAATCCGTATTTCTCGAAAAACGGCACTTCAAAGGGAAACAGCGCCAGCACCATATCGAAATAGCGCGCCATCGCTTTTGCGCGGTACGCGCGGCTGGCCCAGACCTGGGGCGCGACATAGTCCACGGTGCGAATGGAAGGATCGCGTTGGCGAAGGGCCCGCGCCACGCGATGGGTAAAATCCGGGCTGTCGATCACCACCACGGCGTCGGGCCGGGTCTGAACCGCGAAATCCACCGCCTGCTTCACCCGGCGCAGAATGGCCGGAATGGCGGGCACCACTTCGCGCAGCCCCATCACCGCCGTGGCATCCAGCGGATACAAGCTTTTCAGGCCTTCGCGCTCCATCGCCAGCCCGCCCACACCGGTGAAAGTGATGCGGTCGCCCGCCAGCGTCTTGAGGCCGGCCATCAACTGGGCGCCCAGCGCGTCACCGGACGGCTCGCCGCACACCAGCATCAGTTTGATTTTCACGGCTTCACACCGATGACAAACAGGCCCAGCCGGTCGGCTTCCGCCGCCACCGCGCTTCTGTCCAGGATCAGCGATCCGCCCGCTTCCAGCGCAATGCCCGCCAGATGCGCGGCGGCCGCGCCCTGCAATGTGGCGATGCCGACCACCGGCATGTCGGTCTTGGCGTCCTGGGTGGGCTTGAGACCCTTGACCAGCACCCCGCGCGGGCTCAAAGCCGTGCCGCGCAGGCTTTCGCGCAAATTCGGGATGCGGGCCAGCATGGCGTCGGTGCCTTCCGCCGCCTCGACCGCCAGGGCCAGGCCTTCGCACACCACCGCCGCCTGCCCCACATCCAGTGCGCCCAGCGCCCGCACGATCCTGAACGCGGCGGCAATGTCGGCGCGATGGTCTTCGCCCGGTGTCACGCGTCCCAACGGGCCTTCGCCGCACACCAGAGCGGGCGCGGCCTCGGCCACACCGACAGCCTTCAGGCCTTCATCCTCGAAAATGCCGACCAGAAACCGCAGCAGCGCATCGTCGCCCTGGCGCGCCGCCGCCACGGCCCTGGGCAGCAGCAGCATGCCCTTGGCATCCAGCTTCATGTCGGAAAATTTCGGCCGGTCCACCTTGCCGCACAGCAGTACCTCGGTCACGCCATGCGACTTCAGCGCCTTGAGGATGCGGCCCGGTTCGCCCGGCGTCAGCCATTCATGCGCGAAATCTGCCACCCATTCGCCGCCAGCGCTGCCCACCAGCGGCACGACAAAGACGTCGCGCCCCGACGCCCGCACGGCCGCCGCGGCGGCGCGCGGCAAGTCACCGCCGCCGGCAATCAAACCCAAAGCGCCGCTATTCTGGGTCGCGCCGCCGGACGGCTCCGCTGACGCTCCGCCTGGCGGTCGCTCCGTCACGCCGCGTCTCCGCCGCGCCGCCGCGCCAGACAGAGGTCCTGCTTGGACTCGGCCAGCACGAAGTCGGCGATTTCGGCGACCTCGGCGATACCGGCATGCGTAGCCTTTGCCTCCCGCGCCCGGTCGGCCAGGCTGCCGCCGCTGCCGTAGAAGATGGCGCGGAATGTGGCCCGCATGGCGTTGATGGTATCGCGCGGCAGGCCCCGGCGCTTGAGCCCGATCAGGTTCAGCCCCGCCAGTTCGGCATGGTCGCCGAACGCCATGGCATAGGGAATGACGTCGCGGTTGACGCCCGTCAGCCCGCCCACCATCGCGCCCTTGCCGACCCGGCAGAATTGCTGGACTGCCGACAGCCCGCCGAAGATCACCCCGTCGCCAATCACCGAATGGCCGCCCAGCGCCACCGAATTGGCGAAAGTCACGTCATCGCCGACGATACAGTCGTGCCCGACATGGCTGCCGGCCATGAAATAGCCGCGCGCGCCCACACGGGTGACGCCCTTGTCGCGCTTGCTGCCGACATTCATGGACACCATCTCGCGAAGCACGCAGCCCGCGCCGATTTCCAGCCGTCCGTCGGTGAAATCATTGCCCCGGATCTGGCTTTCGCCGCCCACGACCGCGCCGGGATAGAGTTTGCAGCCCGCGCCGATCGCGGTGATGCCGCCGACGGAAACATGCGAAACCAGCGTGACGCCGTCGCCCAAGCTTACCCGCGCGCCGACATGGCAAAAAGGCCCGATTTCGACGCCCGCGCCCAGCCTGGCGCCGTCTTCCACCACAGCAGTGGGGTGGATCGCCATCAGCCCGCCGCGCCGTCGGTAATCATGGCGCTGAATTCGGCTTCGGCGCACAGCGTGTCGCCGACAAAGGCCTGTCCGGCGAATTTCCACACCGGCCCGCGGCTGCGGATCAGCTTGACCGGCATGCGCAGCAGGTCGCCTGGGCCCACCGGCTTGCGAAAGCGGGCCTTTTCGATGGTCATGAAATACACCGCGCTGCTGACGGTGGCATTCTGGCTATGGACCACCAGCGCGCCGGCGGTCTGGGCCATGGCTTCGACGATCAGCACGCCGGGCATCACCGCGCGCTGCGGGAAATGACCCATGAAAAACGGTTCGTTGATGCTGACGGCCTTGTATCCGGTGGCGCTCTGGTTCGGCACGATATCGGCCAGCTTTTCCACGAACAGCATGGGGGCGCGATGCGGCAGCAGTTTCTTGATCTGCTCGACATCCAGAACGGTGCTATCGGTCATTGTCGTCCTGCATGCGGCGCTTTGCGAGCCTGGTTACGGCGTGAATCTCCCGGGCCCATTCTCTTACAGGTTTCGCCGGAGCCCCGCCATAATCCACCCCGCCGGGCAGGAAGATGCGCGAACCGGTGCCCGAGCGCGCGCCCATACGTGCGCCGGCCCCGACGCGGGTGTGATCGCCCAGCCCGACCTGCCCGGCCAGCACCACGCCGTCCTCCAGCACCACGCTGCCGGCCAGGCCCGTCTGGCCGGCAATCACGCAGTGGCGTCCGATCTGGCAGTTGTGGGCGATCTGCACCAGGTTGTCGATTTTGCTGCCTTCGCCGATCACCGTGTCGACCAGGGCGCCGCGGTCGATGGTGGTGGCCGACCCGATCTCGCAATCATCCTGGATGATGACGCGGCCCAATTGCGGCATCTTGAGATAGCCGCCCGTGCCGCTGGCGGTGAAACCGAATCCCGGCTGCCCGATATGCGCACCCGGCAGGATGACCACACGGTCGCCGATATAGGCGTGACTGATGGTGGCATTGGCGCCGATTTCGCAATTGCGGCCGATGGCGACACCAGGACCGATCACCACGCCCGGCGCGATGCCGGTGCCGTCGCCGATCTCGGCGCCCGGACCTATCACCGCGCCCGGCGCAACCGAGACACCATCGCCGATGCGGGCGTCCGGCGAGACCGCCTCGCCCTGCGCCCAAACCGGCTGCGAATATTTGGGATAAAACAGGACAGCTACCGCGGCAAAGGCGACCTGCACCGATGGTACCTCCACGAGCGTCATGCCGGATGGAGCCACCTTGGCCGCCAGCGATGTCGCGCCCGCCGGAATCAGGCAGACGCCCGCGCCGGATGCGGCGAAAGTTTCGCGAAGCTGCCGGCTGCCGGTGAAAAAGGTTAGGTGGTCCGACGAGGCGCCCGCCAGATCAGCCAGGTCGGCTATCGTCTTCGCCCCGTCGGCGCCTGCGGGAAGGGCGACGCCGATCTTTTCGCAAACCTGGCCCAGCGTGAAAGGCCCGAGATTTTCGAAAAAGCGGGGATCGGCCATGCGGCGGCTACTGCCTGGGCTGCGCCGGCGCGGGTGGCGCGTTCAGATTGACCTTGTAGGTCGGCATCTTCTGGTTCAGCCGGTTGATCACCTCGGCGGTGATGTCGAAGCTGTTGGCCGTGGCGAAAACCACTGCCTGCTTGTCCACCACGATATTGGCGCCCTTTTCCTTGATGACTTCCTGCAGGATCGGTCCCAGCGCCTGCTCCATCGCCTGACGCGCCTGATAGAAGCCAGCCTTGATCTGCTCGTCCTTTTTCTGGGCGGCGCTCTGCAGCGCCCGTTCCTTGGCCTGGAACGCCGAGAGACGCTTGGCCTTGGCATCCGGCGCCAGGATCGCCACCTGCTGCTGCAGGGCGCGGCCTTCGGCCTGCAGGGCCTGCCCCTGCGCCGTGAGATCGTTCTTGGCCTGGTTGGCTATCGCCTGGACCTGGCGGGCGACATCCTGCCCGACCTTGGAGCCTTGCATGATGGCGACCTTATCGATCACCACCAGCTTGGTCGGCGGCCCGGGCGCCGCGAAAACGGGAGTGGCCAGGCTCGCGAGGCCCGCCAAAGCTAACGCGATGATTTTGGTCATGGTCAGTATCCTGTGGCAGTGCTGAAGTGGATGATCTGGGCTCTGTCATACTCGGTCTTCATGATCGGCAGGCCCAGGTTGATCTGGACCGGGCCGACCGGCGATTTCCATTGTATGCTGATACCGGCGCTGGCGCGGAAGGCCAGATTGTCCTTCACGCAGCTGCCGATGCCGGAATATTGCGCGCCCGTGCAGGTGCGCGTGGCGATATTGTCCAGGTGGCCGATGGTGCCGAAATCGGAGAACAGGCCGGCCTGAATGCCGTAGCTTTCGGGGATCAGGCCCGGCATGCGCGCTTCCAGGCTGCCGATGGCATAGACGGTAGCGCCCAGCGCGCCTGTGTTCTGGGGCGCCACCAGGTCGCGGGCGCCGACGCCGGCCAGCGAGAAGCCGCGGAAGGTTTCGCCGCCCATGAAGAAGCGTTCATTGAACGGCACCAGCGAGCCGTCATAGCCGGTGATGTAGCCGCCGCGGCCCGACAGGCTGCCCACCAGGCTGCCGTCGAAGAACGGCCGGTAGGTCGAGAAATTGCTGGTGGTACTGATGTATTTCAGGTTGCCGCCAAAGCCGGCAAAGCTCTGGCTGAAGGTGAAGGTCGCGCCGGTGGTGGGCTTGCGCACGTCATCAAGATCGGCATAGGAGTAGGAAAAGCCGATGATCGAGCCGCTGGCCGAACCCGCCGCCAGCTGCACGTCGAGCGGCGCGCCCTCATAGGGGCGCACTTCCTCGATCTTGTAGGTATAGCTGAGCCCGATGGTGCTGTATTCGGAGATCGGAAAGCCCAGACGGGCCACGGCGGCACTCACGTCGCTCTGGAAGGTCGACTGCTCGTAATTGGTCTGCACCTGGTACAGGTCGAAGCCCGCAGCCAGTTCGCGGTCCAGGAAAAAGGGTTCGGTGAAGCTGAATTGGGCCGACTTGGTGATGTAGGATGCCTGCACGCTGATGCGCATGTTCTGGCCGCGGCCGAACAGGTTCTGCTCGGTATAGCTGATTTCGCCCAGCAGCGAAGTGTACGAGGAATAGCCCAGGCCCACCTGCAGCGAGCCGGTGGATTGCTCGGTGACATTGACGGTGAGATTGGTGCGGTCCGGCTGGCTGCCCGGCACGTTCTTGACGTCGACATCCTTGAAGAAACCCAGGGCGCGGATGCGGGTGCGCGAACGATCGATCAGCACGCGGTTGAAGGCATCGCCTTCCTGCAGGCGGAACTGGCGGCGGATCACCTTGTCCAGGGTGCGGGTGTTGCCCGAGATGTTGATCTTTTCAATATAGACGCGCGGGCCCTGGGCGATCTCGAAGCCCAGATCGATGGTGCGCTCTTTCTCGTTGCGCTTGATGCGCGGATGGACTTCGGCGAAGGCATAGCCCTGTGTGCCTGCCGCATTGGTCAGGGCATCGATCGCCTTCTGCACGACTTCCTGGGAATAGATGTCGCCATCCTGGGCGTCGATCAGCGGCCTGAGGCTGGCAGGAGTCAGTTCGCGTATCTTGGAATCGACCGTGATCTTGCCGAAGCGGTAACGCGGCCCCTCGTCCACCGTGAAATTGACATAGAAGCTTTCGCGGTTGGGCGTCAGCTGCGCCACGGCGCTGACCACCTTGAAGTCGGCATAGCCGCGGGTGACGTAATATCGGCGGACCGATTCCTGGTCGAACTGCAGCCGGTCGGGATCGTAGTTGTCGTTGGTGGCGAAGAATTTCCACCAGCGGCTCTCTTCGGTGGCGACCTGGCCCTTCAGCGTGTCGTCGTCGAACACCTTGTTGCCGCTGAAATTGATGCGGCTGACACCGGTGGTGGGTCCGTCGGTGATGGAGAAAATCAGGTCAACGCGGTTTTGCGGACGCTGGATGATCTGCGGATCGACGCGGGCGGCGAATTTGCCGTTGCGGCGGTACAGTTCGATAATGCGCTGCACATCGCCCTGGATCTTGGTCCGGGTGAAGACGGCGCGCGGCTTGATCTGGACTTCCTTGGTGAGGTCCTTGTCGCTGACCTTGGTGTTGCCCTCGAACACCACCTGGTTGACGATGGGGTTTTCGGTGACGCGGATGGTCAGGGTGCCGGTGCTGGTCTCGAAGCTGGTCTTGACGTCGGAGAACAGGCCGGTGGCGGTCAGCGCCTTCAGCGCCTGGTCGACATCGGCGGCCGTGTAATTGTCGCCTTCACGCACGCCGACATAGGTCAGCACCGTGCCGGGCTCGACGCGCTGGGTTCCCCGCACCACGATATGCTGGATGACGCGCGGCGGTGCGGCGACCGGCGGCGCCACCGTGGAGGCGGGATTGGCGTCCGCGGCCGCGCCTTCATTGCCGGCAGCGCCCTGCTGGCGGTTGAGTTCGGCGGCGCGCTCGGCGGCGCCAGGGCGCAATTGCGCCCCCACCGGCGTGGACGCCAGTGCCAGGCAAAGTCCCGTTGAGGTCGCGCGCAACAACCTGCTTCTGAGGCGCAATATTCGCATCCCGGTTTCGGCCAACTTGTCCAAAGGCTCCGCGCGCGGACGCCGTGTTTTCAGAAAAGATTCAGCCGGACAAGGTCATTCCAGGTCGTCAGGAGCATCAGCCCCAGGACCAGAACCAGCCCAAGCCTAAATCCAACGTCCTGGGCCCGCTCACCGAGCGGGCGCCCCAAAACAGCTTCCACTGCATAGTACAGAAGATGCCCCCCGTCGAGGAGCGGAATCGGGAAAAGATTGACCAGGCCAATACTTACAGAAAGTATAGCCACCAGATTGAGCAGCGGCAGGAAGCCGAAATCCGCCACCTGCCGGGTCATATTCGCGATCCCCACCGGCCCCCTGAGCTGATCGGCGCTGGCCCGCCCGGTGATCATCTGGGAAACGCCCACAATGGTGCTGTGGACGATGTTCCAGGTCTCCGAACAGGCGGCGCTGAACGCCCCCACGGGGCCATAGCTCTCCCGCGTCACCGGCACCTTGGGATCGGGGCGCACGCCGATCACCATCTGGCTGGTGGGGTTGCCCAGCACATCGGTCGTCTTCATCAGTTTCGGCGTGACGTTCACCGTGAGCTCGCGGCCCTGCCGGACCAGGCCCACGGTCAGGCTCGAACCGCCGCTTAAGGAAATGATCTCCGGCAGCTGCTGGAAGTCGGTGATTTTGGTGCCGTCGATCCGGGTGACACGGTCGCCGGACTGGATACCGGCAAGCGCAGCCGGGCTGCCCTTGGTCACCTGCCCGATGACCGGCTGCATCACGGTGTGGCCACTGTACAGGAACAGCCCGGTCAGGAGCACGATGGCGAGGGCGAAGTTGGCGAAGGGGCCGGCCGCCGCGACCACGGCGCGCTGGCCCACCGGCTTGTAGGTCAATGTCACGGCGCGCTCCGCCGCGGTCATGCGTGCGCCCGCTTCACTGTCAGGCCGCGACGAGGCATCGGCGTCGCCGGCGAATTTCACATAGCCGCCGATGGGCAGCCAGCTCAGCTTCCAGCGGGTCCCGCGCTTGTCGTTGAAGCCGAAAATCTCCTTGCCGAAGCCGACCGAGAACACGTCCACCTTCACGCCGAACCAGCGCGCCGCCAGGAAGTGGCCCAGCTCGTGGAAGAACACCACCAGCGTGATGACGAACAGGAAGGCCGGCACGCCCATCCAGCTCCAGGCAATCAGGCTCTGTATCGTGTCCAACATCTTAGGCCTCTACCCGCTGACAAATTTCTTCGGCCAGGATTCGCGCACGCGCGTCGATCCCCAGCACGCTTTCCAGATCGCCCGCCATGCCGTTACTGCCGCAATCCCCGTCCAGAGCGGCGGCCACCACCCGCGGAATGTCGAGAAACCCGATGCGGCGATCCAGGAATGCCTGCACCGCGATCTCATTGGCGGCATTCAGCACCGTGGGCGCCAGCCCCCCGGAGCGCATGGAGCCGATGGCAAGATTGAGCGCCGGAAACCGGTCATGCGCCGGCGGATGAAACACGAGGCTTCCCAGCGCCGCCAAATCCAGGCGACGCGACGGCGATGGAATGCGGCGCGGCCAGCCCAGCGCGTGCGCGATGGGAGTGCGCATGTCGGGCGCCGACAGATGCGCCATGGTGGTGCCGTCTTCATAGGAGACCAGGCAGTGCACGATGGACTGGGGATGCACCACCACGCCGAGCTTTTCCGGCGGCAGGGCAAAAAGGAAATGCGCTTCGATCAGTTCCAGTCCCTTGTTCATCAGGGTGGCGCTGTCGAGCGAAATCTTGCGGCCCATCGCCCAGTTGGGATGCGCCACCGCCTCTTCCACCGTTGCGCCGCGCATGCGTTCGAGCGACCATTCGCGGAACGGGCCTCCCGAGGCGGTGATGGTCACCAGATCGGCTTCCGAGGCGTCGCCGCTGCCCAGCACCTGGAAAATGGCATTGTGCTCGCTGTCCACCGGCAGTACCTGCGCCCCGGATTTCTCCATCGCGTCGCGGAACACCGCACCAGCCGCCACCACGCATTCCTTGTTGGCCAGCGCCACGACGACGCCCCGCCGGATCGCGGCCAGCGCCGGCTCGATCGCCGCCGCACCCATGATCGCCACCATCACGAAATCGGAACTGCGCGCGGCGGCATCGATCACGGCCCGGAGGCCCGCCGCCACTTCGATCCCGGTACCGGACAGGCCGGCCTGCAACTCGCCGAACAGCTGCTCGTTGCCGATCACCGCCAGCCGGGGCTTCATCGCCCTGGCCTGCTCGATCAGCACTTTGACATTCTCGCCCGCGGTCAGCGCCGTGATGGGCATGGCGCCCTCGCCATGGAGCTTCCTGACATGGGCGATGACATCCAGCGTGTTGACGCCGATCGAGCCGGTGGAACCCAGCACCGTGACGCTGCGCGCCAGCACTTCGTCCATCGGCGGCAGTTCGTCGAATATCCGGGTGGCGGCAATGGGCTTCATACACGTCCGCCGAACAGGGGATTGAACTGCAGGCCAAAGACCAGCAATGCCAGCACGACGCTGGCGGCAAACATGGAATCCATGCGGTCCAGCACGCCGCCATGTCCCGGGATCAATCCGCCGGAATCCTTGTAGCCGAAGCGGCGCTTGACCAGGGATTCAAACAGGTCGCCGCCATGCGCCACAACGCTGAAAGCAAAGGCGTACAGCGCCGCAAGGGTGACATCGAAACCCAGCAGGCCGATGAAGGCGGCGAATATCAGCGCGGCACAAAGGCTGCCGCCAATGGTGCCGGCCCAGGTCTTGCCGGGCGACAGCTTCGGCGCGATCTTCGCGCCCCCGATCAGCTTGCCGAACACCAGCGCGCCGGTATCGGTCGCCCAGACAATGAGGAAAAGGCCCAGAACATACCATTCGCCATGGGCGGGAAAGGTTCTGAGGCCCACCAGCGCCAGGGACGGCAATCCCAGATACAATACGCCGCCGGCATGCCACAGCGGATTGTCGCTGCGCTTTTGCGCCCAGACGAAAGCACCAACCGCGCCCGCCGCCAGAAGCAGGAAAGCCGGAGCCGCAAAACGCAACATCAGCGCGATCACCGCAGCGGCGATGGCCACACAGGTAATGGCGGTCTGGATGTGAATGGTATCCTGGTCCGCGATCTCCCGCTGGGCCGGGGCGCGCACCATGCGGTGCCATTCGCGGGCGCCGAACAGGGCCATCACGATGATCGCCGCGGCGAAGGGCTCAGGCCTGGGCAATACGGCAAGAACAATCGCAACCACGGCCAGGAACACGCCGAAAAGGACGCGCAACACACCCTCGCTGAAGGTGCGACTGACAGGCCGGGACGAATTCTGACTCATGGTCACGCCACAGCTTCCGAATCCAGCGCGCCGAACCGCCGCTCGCGGCCTTCGAACTGCGCCAGGGCATCGGTGAGCGCGGCACGGTCGAAATCCGGCCACAGCGTGTCGAGGAACAGCAGTTCGGCATAGGCCGACTGCCACAGCAGGAAGTTGGACAGCCGGTGTTCGCCCGAGGTGCGGATCACCAGGTCGGGCGCCGGCAACGCGCTGGTGAACAGGCGGGTGGCGAAAAGCTCAGGCGTGATGGTTTCGGGATCGAGCCGTCCATCGGCGGCGGCGCGCGCCAGCTCGCGGGCGGCGGCGACGATTTCCTCCTGCCCGCCATAATCGAAGGCGAAGGTCAGGTTCATGCCGGTATTGCCAAGCGTCCGCTTTTCGGAATCCTCGATCATCTGCTGGATGTCGCCGGCGACCCGGCCGCGATGGCCGATGATCCGCATACGGATGTTGCGGTCCACCAGCTCGCCCATGTCGCTGCGGAAATAGGCGCGGAAAAGGCCCATCAGCGCGCCCACTTCGGTCTTGGGGCGCTTCCAGTTCTCGCTGCTGAAGGCGAACATGGTCAGGTTCTCCAGCCCGAGATCGCAGGCAGCGCGCACCGTCTCGCGCACCGCGCCCATGCCGGCATAATGCCCGGCTTCGCGCGGCAACAGGCGCTTGCGCGCCCAGCGGCCATTGCCGTCCATGATGATGGCGACATGCTTGGGAAGGTGCGGGGAAGCCTTGTCCGTCAAAGTCATTACACCTGCATGATTTCCTGCTCCTTGGTATGGAGCGCGGTGTCTATGTCCTTGATGTTGGCGTCGGTGAGCTTCTGCAGCTCCTCGCCCTTGGTGCGATGATCGTCTTCGCCGATCTTCTTGTCCTTCTCCAGCCGCTTGAGCAGATCCATGCCGTCGCGGCGCACATTGCGCACGGCGACGCGGGCGGCCTCGGCATATTTCGCGGCCAGCTTGGACAGCTCCTTGCGGCGCTCCTGGTTGAGTTCGGGCAGCGGAATGCGCAGCAGCTGGCCGTCCATCTGCGGGTTCAAACCCAGGCCGGCATCGCGGATCGCCTTGTCCACCGCCTTGGCCAACCCCTTGTCCCAGACCTGCACGGTGATCATGCGGGCTTCGGGTGTCGAGATGGAGCCGACCTGGCTGACCGGCACCATGTTGCCATAGGCCTCGACCATGACAGGGTCGAGCAGCGCCGGGCTGGCGCGCCCGGTGCGCAGGCCACCAAACTCGCTTTTCAGGGTGGCGACCGCCCCCTTCATGCGACGATCCAATTCATCCTTGCTATAGGCCTCGGCCATAACACCTTCGCTCCAACGCACCCCGGGTGAGAGACTACCCTTAAACCGGGGCGCCGCTTCACTTTTCTTCGATAATGGTTGCCCGGCCCCGGCCCTGGAGCACCTCGGCCAACGCCCCCGGTTCGGCCAGCGAAAACACCAGGATCGGGATGCGATTTTCCCGGGACAGAGAGATGGCTGCCGCATCCATCACCTGAAGATTTTGGGCTAACACCTCGTGATAGCTCAGAGAATCGTACCGCTTGGCATCCGGAACCTTTTTCGGGTCGGCACTGTAAACACCGTCCACCTGGGTGGCCTTGAGCATGGCGTCACAGGCCATCTCGGCGGCGCGCAGGGCGGCGGCGGTATCGGTGGTGAAGAAGGGGTTGCCCGTGCCGGCGGCGAATATCACCACCCGCCCCTTTTCCATGTGCCGGATGGCCCGGCGGCGGACATAGGGCTCGCAGACATTGTTCATGGCGATGGCCGACTGGACCCGGGAGGATACCCCGGTCCGCTCCAGCCCCGCCTGCATCGCCAGGGCATTCATCACCGTTGCCAGCATGCCCATATAGTCGGCGGTGGCCCGGTCGATGCCCTTGGCAGAGCCTGCCAGGCCGCGAAAGATATTGCCCCCGCCCACCACCATGCAGATCTGGCTGCCGGCTTCGGCCGCCTGTTTCACGTCGCGGGCGATTCGGTCGATGGTGTCGACGTCGATGCCGAACTGCCCCGCCCCCATCAACGCCTCGCCGGAGACCTTGAGCAGGACCCGGCGATATTTTGGCGCGGTGGTCATCGGGGTTGAACCTGTCGGTTAGCGGGTGCCTGCCATCTGGGCGACTTCGTCGGCGAAGTCCGCCTCGACCTTCTCGATGCCCTCGCCGACCTTGAAGCGGACAAAGCCTTCGATCTCGACCGGCGCGCCCAGATCCTTGGACGCCTTCTCGATCAGCTTGGCGATCGGCGTCTCGCCGTCGAGCATGTAGACCTGCTGCATCAGCACCACTTCCTCGTAGTACTTGCGCATGCGGCCTTCCATCATCTTCTCGACCACCGCTTCGGGCTTGCCGGACTGCAGCGCGATGTCCTTCTGGACGGCGTATTCGCGCTCGACCAGCGCCTTGTCGAGATGCTCCTTGGTCAGGGCCAGCGGCGCGGCGGCGGCGACATGCATGGCGAGCTGCTTGGCGAGGGTGGCCAGCTTGTCCTTGTCGGCGGTGGACTTCAGGCCGACCAGAACGCCGATATTGCCCAGCTCGGGCGAGGATGCGTTGTGGACATAAGCGGCGACCACGCCGGGATTGACGCTCAGCGCCGCGGCGCGGCGAACCGACATGTTCTCGCCGATCTTGGCCACCAGCTCGGTCAGGGTCTGTTGCACATTGGACGAACCCATCGGGCTGGCCAGCAGCTTTTCCAGATTGCCGCCTTCCTTGAGCGCAAGCTTGGAGGCGTCCTTGACGAAGGTCTTGAACTCTTCGTTCTTGGCGACGAAGTCGGTTTCGGCATTCACTTCCAGCAGCACACCGGTATTGGCGTCAACAGCGACACCCACCAGGCCTTCAGCGGCGGCGCGGCCGGCCTTCTTGGCGGCCTTGGAGATGCCCTTCTTGCGCAGCCAGTCGATGGAGGCTTCCATGTCACCGTTGTTTTCGGTCAGCGCATTCTTGCAGTCCATCATGCCCGCGCCGGTCTTGTCGCGCAGGTCCTTCACCATGCCAGCGGTGATGTTTGCCATACTCGTCTCCATTCATGCCTGCATGCGTTTTCGCGCATGCAGGCTCTGTCTTTGAAAAATTTAAGCGGTCGCCGGTTCGGCTTCGACCAGCTGGGCGCCGGTGTCTTCGATCTCGGCAGCCGCGCCCAGGTCCACACCGGCTTCGGTCTGGCCCTGGCTGAGGCCGTCGATCACCGCGCGCGCGGCCAGGTCGCAATACATCGCGATGGCGCGGGCGGCGTCGTCATTGCCGGGAATCGGGAAGGCAATGCCGTCCGGATCGCTGTTGGAATCCAGGATCGCCATGACCGGGATGCCGAGCTTCTTGGCTTCGGCGATGGCAATGGCTTCCTTGTTGGTGTCGATCACGAACAGCATGTTCGGCACGCCGCCCATTTCCTTGATGCCGCCCAGCGAACGTTCCAGCTTGTCCTGTTCGCGCAGCAGGCCCAGCAGTTCCTTCTTGGTCAGGCCGGACTGTTCGGCCGTCAGCAGCGTCTCTTCGATGGAGCGCAGGCGGCGGATGGAGTGGCTGATGGTCTGCCAGTTGGTCAGCGTGCCACCCAGCCAGCGATGGTTCACATAATACTGGGCGCAGCGCTTGGCGGCGGCGGCGATCGGCTCGGAAGCCTGGCGCTTGGTGCCGACGAACAGGATGCGCCCGCCACCGGCGGCGATTTCCCGCAAGGTCACCAGCGCCTGGTGCAGCAGCGGCACGGACTGGGTGAGGTCGAGGATGTGGATGTCGTTGCGCTGCCCATAGATGAAGGGCGCCATCTTCGGATTCCAGCGCTGCTGGCGATGGCCGAAATGGGCGCCCGCTTCGAGCAGTTGGCGCATGGAAAATTCTGGCAAAGCCATTGATCAGTCTCCTTTACCGGTTGGCCAGATGCGCGGGTTACCCCTTTTGGGAGCACCGGACGGCGACAGCGGAACACCCGCCGAAAGCCACCCGCGCATGCGAGATGGCGGGCTTATAGGGATTCGGGCGCCGTTTCGCAAGCACCGGGTGGGCCGGGAACGCCCGGTTTTCCCAGCCTTTTCAAGGTTCCTTAATCGCAAAGCGCCAAAATACGGCCCATGTCGGGCAAGCGCTTTCTGGGGCTGGACGGGCTGCGCGGGGTTTGTGCCCTCACGGTGGTGCTGCTCCATGCCGCCGACCTTTTCCGTGACGGACCGATCTTCCATCACGGCTACCTGGCCGTGGACATGTTTTTCCTCCTCAGCGGCTTTGTCATCGCCTTCGCCCATGAGGGCCAGTTGCGGACCGGCCTGGGCCTGGCCCGTTTCCTCAAGGTCCGCGCCAAGCGCCTGCTGCCGGTGTTCTGGATCGGCGCGGCTTTCAATATCGCGATTTTCGCAGGCATGGCGGCCGCGGGCTATCGTCCCGGTTATGGCGCAGCTGCAATCTGGCTGATCGTGCCGCTCACAACCATGCTGATGCTTCCGGCCTTCGGCACCCCCGGCAACAGCTTCGCGCCCGCCATGATGAGCGTCACCTGGTCGCTCGCAGTCGAATGGCTGGTCAATCTCGCCTATGCCGCCTTCGGCTTCCGTCTGCGCACGCGCACACTGGCGCTCTTTGCGCTGGCGGGCTGGGCCGCCATGGCGGTTGCGGGCTATTCGACCGGCAAGGGCTGGTGTGTCGGAATAACCCGCAACGATTTTCTGACCTACGGCATGATGCGCGGGGCGCCGGCCTTCGCGGCGGGCGTGGTGCTGTACCGGCTTCACGCGCGCGGCTGGTTCACCCGCCTCCCCGTGATCGCGCCGGAACTGCTGCTGACCTTCTGGCTTTGCATCGCGGCGATGCCGGCTGCCACAGCGACACCGACGTTCGACTGGATCGCCGTCACACTGTTCTGCCCCATGCTCCTGCTGTTGCTGCTGCGGGCCAATGACAGGGCGCCAGCCTTCTGCAAGAATCTGGGCGAGATTTCCTATCCGCTCTACGTGATCCATCCCGGGATCATTCTGCTGGCGCAGGAAACACCTGTGTTCGGACTTGACCATGGCTCTGACCCGCTGCGCGCGCTTCTGGTCGTCGCCCTTTGCGTCGGCGCGGCATGGACGGTGAGCAGGCTGTTCCATCCGCGCCTTCGTCCCCTGCGCCAACCCGCCACCGCGTGAGCAGGCCAAATTCCCGCCTTGCCATGGGTTTTGATCCCAAAAACGCCCTTTACCCTTCCGAAATGGCCGAAAGGCGAAGATGGGACATGACCGGTTCCCTTTTCCGCCAGGCCGATTGGCTGACCTCAGAACGGGTGCGCCGGATAGCGGTCATCTTTGCCGTCATCGCCGCCCTGTTGCTGGCGGGCGACTTCTGGATGCGTACCCGCGCCGGGGTGGCCGATGTCGACGGCGACCAGATCGGACGCGATTTCGTCAATTACTGGTCGGGGGCGAAACTCGCTGCACAGGGCATCGCCGCCAAGGCCTATGACCTGGACTTCTTCGTCGCCTTCCAGCGCGCCCATACCGTGCCCAACGGCACGCTGCGCTGGTATGGCTATCCGCCGGTGATGATGTTGCTCAGCCTGCCTCTGGCGCTGACCGGCTTCATCACCGGCCTGATCCTGTGGTGGCTGGCAGGCTATGCGCTGATCGCCGCGCTTTTGGCGCGCGACATCGGCTGGCGCTGGGGGCTCCTCGCCGCTTTCGCCACCCCGGCCGCGCTGATGAACACCCTGTCGGGCCAGAATGGCTGCTTCAGCGCCGGGCTGATGGCCGGCGGCGTCCTGCTGTTGAAGCGGCGGCCCTGGCTGGCCGGCGCGCTGTTCGGCGCGCTGTGCTTCAAGCCGCACCTGGCGGTTCTTGTGCCGGTGGCGCTGGCCGCCGGCGGATATTGGCGCAGCTTTATCGCCGCCGGCCTTTCGGCGGTGGCTTTGTGCGGCGCCAGCGCCCTGCTGCTTGGGACGGATGCCTGGGGCGGGTTCGCGCGCAACGCGCCCATCAATGTCCATCTGCTGGAAACCATGACCGGCTTCTGGCCGCGCATGCCCACGCCCTTTGTCGCCATCATGACGCTGGGCGGCGGCACCACCGCGGCCTATGCGCTGCAGATCGCCTCCGGAATCGCCGCCGCCCTGATCACCGCTTTTGTCTGGCGCAGCCCGGCATCGATGCGGGTCAAGGGCGCGGCATTGATCGTGGCGACCTTCCTCACCACGCCCTATGCCTGGGACTATGACCTGATTTCGATCACCATTGCGGTGGGGTGGTTGATCGTCGAGGCGCGGGAAAACAGCTTCGCGCCCTACGAGAAGATTGCCATGGGCGTGGCCATCGCCCTGCCGCTGCTGACCATGCCCTTGCTGGCGACCATCCATGTCCAGACGGGATTTTTGATGTTGTGGCCGCTGCTGCTCACCACCGCGCGCCGCGCATGGATGCTGCGCGCGCAGCCGCTAGAGGCCAGAGGCGCCGCGTGCTAAGAGGCGCGCATGCGCCCCATTCGCCCCGTCATTGCAGAACTCAAGCCCAGCGGCATCAGCCAGGTCACAGCGCTGGGACTGGGCAATCCCGACGTGCTGCCGCTGTGGTTCGGCGAAACCGATCTTGTTACCCCGCCCTTCATCCGCAAGGCAGCAAGCCAGGCTCTGGAAGACGGCCGCACCTTCTACACCAATGCGCGCGGCATCCTGCCGCTGCGCGAAGCCATCCGCGACTTCCACCAGCGTACATCGGGCGCGGATATCGCGGTGGAGCGCATCACCATTCCCGGCGCCGCCATGCTGGCAGTGGTGACGGCGCTGCAGATGGTGTGCGAGACCGGCGACAATATCGTGGTGGTATCACCGATCTGGCCCAATATCTTCCAGGCTGCGAAAGTCGTGGGCGCCGAGCCGCGCTTGGTGCGGCTGGAAGAAGACTGGGCGGCGGGCCGCTGGCGGCTGGACATGAACAGATTGTTCGACGCCTGTGACGGGCGGACCAAGGCGCTGTTCCTGGCCTCCCCTGGCAATCCCACGGGATGGATGCTGACGGCGGAAGAACAGAAGACCATCCTGACCTTCTGCCGCCAGCGCGGCATCGCCATCATTGCCGACGAAGTCTATGGCACGCTGATCTATGACGGCGCGGCGCATGCGCCGTCTTTCCTCACCATTGCGGATGAAAACGACGCGGTGTTCGGCATCAACAGCTTCTCCAAGCCCTGGGCGATGACCGGCTGGCGGGTGGGCTGGCTGGTGCATCCCAAAAGCGTGGAGAATGCCGCCGCCGCCATGGCCCAGTGCAACAATACCGGCAGCACCCATTTCGCCCAGTATGGCGCGCTGGCGGCGCTGTCGCCGGAGGGCGAGGCCTTCCGCGCCAGTTTGGTGGAACGCTGCCGCGCCGGGCGCGATGTGGTGGAAAAGTGGATCGGCCGGCAGAACCGGGTGCGCTGGATGAAACCGGAAGGCGCCTTTTACGGCTTCCTGCATGTTGATGGCTTGAAAGACAGTCTGGGCTTCTGCCAGCGCGCTGTGGTTGACGACAAGGTCGGCGTCTCGCCGGGCTGGGCCTTCAGCCTTGGCGATGCGCGCGATGATTCCTATTTGCGCATCTGTTTCGCGCAGGACGCCGCCAAGCTGGAACAGGCACTGACCCGTCTCGAAGGCGCAATCCGCAAACTTTAAACCGCTTCGACCGACGCCACGCCCGGCAGGGCCGCCACGCGGTTGCGCAAGGTGGCGTTGACCGCGATGCGCTTGGTCAGCGCGATCTCGACTTCCTCGCCCGCATTGCCCGGCACCACCAGGCTGACCAGGCCCTTGCCGGCCTGCGAGAACTCGGCATAGAGCGCGGCCAGCGAAGAGGTATCCGACAGGCGGATGGTCATGCCCTCGCCGGCCTGCGCCGCCGCCTGGTCCAGATCGAGAATGGATGCCGCGCGCAGTTTCAGTTCGTCGCCGTCCCATTCGGCACTGGCGGTGATCAGCAGCGATTTTCCGGATTCCAGCAGCGGCCGGCTCGCCGCCAGCACTTCGGGAAACAGCATGATCTCGAACATGCCGGTGGGATCGGAGAAGGAGACAAAGGCATACATCTGGTCGTTGCGGCCGCGCCGTTCGGACTTCTTGATCAGGGTGCCGGCGATCTTGGCCTTGAAGCCGCCGCGGCGGCGGTCTTCGACCAGCGCGGCATAGGTGGATGCCCCCAGCCGCTTCAGCGCCGGGCCATAGGAGTCCAGCGGATGGCCGGAAAGATAAAAACCCATGGCGGAAAATTCCTCGCCCAGCCGTTCATGCACCGGCCAGTCGGGCATGGCCGTCAGCCGCAAGTCTTCCGCCGGACTGCTGTCGCCCCCGAACAGGGAGACTTGCCCGCTTTCGCGTTCACGCTGCGCCGCCTGCGCCCCACCCAGGATGCGGTCGGAACATTCCACCAGCTGGCGACGGTTGGGATTGAGACTGTCAAAGGCCCCTGCCCGCACCAGATTTTCAAAGGCGCGCTTGTTGACCAGCCGCGGGTCCACCCGGCGGGCAAAATCGGACAGGGATTTGAACTTGCCGCCCTGCGCCCTTGCCTCCACGACATGGTCCATGGCCTGGCGGCCGACGCCCTTCACCGCCGCCAGCGCATAGAACACCGTGTTGGCGGCCGCATCGCAGGTGAACACCGCTTCGCTGACATTGATATCGGGCGGCGCCACCTTCACGCCCAGCCTCTGGGCTTCCTGGCGGAATATGTTGAGGCGGTCGGTGTTGCCGATATCCAGCGTCATGGAAGCGGCTAGGAATTCGACCGGATAGTTCGCTTTCAGATATGCGGTCTGGTAGGCGACCTGGGCGTAAGCGGCGGCATGGCCCTTGTTGAAGCCATAGCCGGCGAATTTTTCCGCCTGCTCGAAAATGGTTTCGGCCACGTTGCGGGTGATGCTGCGTTCCGCCGCACCTTTCATGAATTTTTCGCGCTGCGGGATCATTTCCGCCGGAATCTTCTTGCCCATGGCGCGGCGCAGGATGTCGGCTTCGCCCATGGTGTAGCCGGCCAATTCGCGGGCGATGCGCATGACATCGTCCTGATAGGTCATCACGCCATAGGTTTCCTTCAGGATCGGCTCCAGCAGCGGATGCAGATACTCCACCGCCTCCTTGCCGTTCTTGCGGGCGATATAGGTGGGAATGGCGTCCATCGGGCCGGGACGATAGAGCGCCACCAGCGCCACCAGATCGTTGATGTGATTGGGCTTCATCTTGCGCAGCAGGTCGCGCATGCCCGCGCCTTCCATCTGGAAGACGCCGACGCTGTCGCCGCGGCTGAGCATTTCAAAGGTATGGGGATCGTCGAAGTCGATGGTCTGGGTGTGCAGCGCCACGCCGCGCTTCTTCAACAGCTCTTCGGCCTTGGCGATGACGGTGAGGGTCTTCAGGCCCAGAAAGTCGAACTTCACGAGGCCGGCTTTTTCCGCATCCTCATAGTCGAACTGCGTCACCGGCATGTCGGAGCGCGGATCGCGATAGAGCGGCAAGATCTCGTCCAGCGGACGGTCGCCAATCACCACGCCCGCCGGATGGGTGGAGGCGTGGCGGTAAAGACCTTCGATCCGCCCGGTGATCTGGAACAGCCGCTGGGCCATCGGCTCCTGTTCGGCGATCTGCTGCAGGCGCGGCTCGCTGTCCACCGCCTCCTGCAGGGAAATGGACTTGCCCGGCGGGTTGGGGATCAGCTTGGCGATGCGGTCCACCAGCCCCAGCGGCATCTGCAGCACCCGGCCGGCGTCGCGCACGGCGGCGCGCGCCTGCAGCGAACCCAGCGCGATGATCTGCGCCACCCGGTCGGCGCCATATTTGTCGCGCACATAGCGCACCACCTCGTCGCGCCGCTCCTGGCAGAAGTCGATGTCGAAGTCCGGCATGGACAGGCGTTCGGGATTGAGGAAGCGTTCGAAGAACAGGCCGAAGCGCAGGGGATCCAGATTGGTGATGTCCAGCGCCCAG